>Ga0163108_10000057_pt1 | contig 70758 bp, 53 predicted proteins | sample Fk1155metaG_FD_109644 | JGI IMG/M metagenome (GOLD analysis project Ga0163108, IMG submission 109644) | Marine microbial communities from the Central Pacific Ocean - Fk160115 155m metaG | ecosystem: Environmental > Aquatic > Marine > Oceanic > Photic zone | place: The Central Pacific Ocean...
GGGCCTCCCCATATCTAATTTTTTGATCCGAAGATGACGGCTCCGAGTGAGATTCGCAGCATCACCGGAGAAATTCCGACGAAGTTACCAGGGGTTACCTTTGGTGGAACGTTCCCCAAGTTGGCTGCGATGGCAGACCAACTGACGGTCGTGCGGTCTTATGGTTCAGGTAATTCAAGCCATACCTATGGCAAGGTGTTGAGCGCGGGGAATAATCTCGAAGCGACGATGAGTTCGATTTACGCCAAGGTGCGAGGCAATAACCATCCTCGCACGGGCATGCCGACCAACACCCTGATCCTGCCGGAGGCGATCCGGGGTGAGTTGAAAATGGGCAGTAACTTCGAGACGAAGGCCTTGCCGACGATGACCCAGGCTGGCAAGCTGGGACCCTCCTTTAGCGCCTTTAATCCCGCTGGCGGTGGTCAGTTGCAGCAGGACATGAAACTAAAAGTTACTGCTGATCGCCTGGAAGATCGTCGTAGTCTATTGGGTTATCTCGATACCCTCCAGCGGCAGGTGGATCGGCTGGGAATCCTGGATGATGCAAATACTTATCATCAACAGGCCTTCGACGTGATTATGCGTGGGGTTGCCCGTGCGTTCGACCTGTCCGAGGAAGATCCGCGTACGATCGAACGTTACGATACGAGCAAGATTTTCAAGATGAAGGACCTGCAGCGTTATTATGACATGCGGCGCGTGTCGAACCTGCTGGGTAAACAGATGTTACTGGCCCGGCGTCTGTGCGAGGCCGGTTGTGGTTTCGTGACCGTTTCGGATTGTGGGTGGGATTACCATGCCAACAATAACAGCCCCAAGCAAATGACCGGTATCTGGCCCATGGGAAACCAGGTTGATCACGCGGTGAGCGCCTTCCTGGAAGACGTACGGGAACGTGGGTTAAGCGACAAGATCCTGCTGGCGGTCACCGGAGAAATGGGACGGTCGCCAAGAATCAATAAGAATGGTGGACGTGATCACTACGGAGAATTGACCAGCCTGCTACTGGCCGGTGGTGGCCTGCAGACGGGGCAGATTATTGGGCAGTCTGATCGGCAGGCTGGCAAGGCGTCCAGTACGCCGTATCGGCCACAGCACCTGATGGCGACTATCATGCACACGCTGTTTGATATCGGTAAGGTGCGACTGGATCCGGGGTTGCCTCGTGAGTTGATCCAGTTGCTGGAAAAAGATCGGCCCATCGATCGACTGTTCTGAGTTCAGCAAGGCAGTTGAGACGGTGATGAAGCAAGCCGGCTTTGGCGTTGCCGAAATAGATTCGGTGTGGTGCTCTAGCGCTGGATCCGGTAAAGGGAGGTTTCGGTACGCAGGTAAAGCGTATCACCAATGATGGCGGGGGATGCCATGCAACCACTGTCGAGTTGGTTGACGGCCAGTTTCTTGAATTGTCGGCCCTTGGCAATAACGGTCGTCTTGCCATCACGATCAAAGAAATAAATGGTATTGGCGGTTGCCACCGGGGAGGCGGAAAACTTCCCGCCGATACGCTGTTTCCAGACTAGCTTTCCTGTGCTGGCGTCCAGGCAGGAGACGATGCCCGTCTTGTCGCTGACAAAGTAGATTAGGCCGTCAATCAGCACCGGCGATGGAGTTGAGGAAACACTGGTCTTGTACTTCCAGCGTACATGACTGTCGGTCACATCACCGCGACCGTCCATTTGCACGGCCCAGAGCTCAGGTTTGCCGAAGTCGGTCACCACGTAAGCAGTGCCTTGCCGGGTGATGGGACGCGGTACGGCCGAAAACCCGGGGTAGCGTACCTTCCAGAGTTCCTTGCCACTCTCCGGGTCATAACTGTAACAGCCCTGGGCAGCAGGACTGATCATCTGCGTGCGGCCCTGGAAGGTGACGACAAGTGGCGTGGAGAACGCTTTACGTTGAAAATCATTAACCTTGCTCAGGTCCACGGAACGTTTGGTTTTCCAGGCGGTTTCTCCGGTCTTCTTGTTCAAGGCAATCACGTACTGGACATCACGGCCATCGCAGTGAAACAGGAGTAGGTCCTGGTAAAGGATAATGGAGGAACCAGGTCCTTCCTGGTGGTCCAGGGTGAGGTTCGTTCGTTTCCAGAGAATCTTTCCGGACCCCGTATCAAGGCATGCGGTCCCATAGGTGCCGAAATGAACGTAGACACGTCCCTCTTCGATCGTGGGTGACGGAGAAGCGTAGCTATTAAGCGCGTTCTTGGTTTCGGGTTTGGCGACCGTAAACATTTTGACCTGGTGCTTGATTTTTCCGTCCGTACCGATGCATATCGCGTAAACTTCTTGGCCGTCGCGTTGGGAGGTAGTTAGCCATACCTGGTCATTCCAGATAACCGGGGAGGACCAGCCAGAGCCAGGGATGGTGGTTTTCCAGGCGATATTTTGTTGTTCGCTCCATCGATGGGGCGGATTGCTGTCGAGTGCCACTGCGGATCCCAGTCCGGTGGGGCCGCGGAATTGGGGCCAGGTTTGGTCAGCGGCAGAGCCGGGGGAGGCCAGGATACTGCCGAGTAGGCCCAGTGAAATAACGCGGATGATTTGGTTCGGGAAAAGCGTGTGTGTCATGTTTCGTGATCTCGAGTTGCTGGAGAAGGCATGTCTGCAGTGAAGGTTGTGGAACAGGGGCAGTTTACTCCCGTGGATTTGCTTCTACAAAGGGTTCTGGTGGGTCACCTGTCGGAAATCTAAAAAAACTGGGCTTCTGGCTCAAGATGATTGCGGAGAGCAGTCCTGCACGCTAGGATCAAAACGACCATTTGCTGTTATCTGGTAAGCATTCTAGGGGAGATCCACCATGAAGACAGGTAGCCGATTTCGAGGGATGAAACGCATGGGTACGGGCAGGCGAGGTATCGTCATGTCGTTGCTGGGCCTGGGGCTGTTGATCCATTCCGTCAGCGCAGAAGACTGGCCTCATTTTCGCGGACCCAACAGCGCTGGTATTTCCAGCTCTGACAAGGCGTTGCCAGTTCAGTTTTCGAGTGAGAAAAACGTGCGATGGTCAGCCAAGGTTGGTGATGGTGTGGGCTGCCCCGTGGTTGCGGCTGGGCGTGTTTTTGTTTGCGAAATGGGAGATGACCAGACGGTTGCTCTTACCGGTTATGATTTAAAAACCGGTAAGCAGCTCTGGAAACGCCAATGGAAGACAGGTGATATTGCCGTCGTTCACAAGACGAACAGTCATGCATCGACGACACCTGCTGCCGATGCGGAACGCGTGTACTTTTATTTCAGTAGTCTGGGAATGATTGCCGTAGACGCCACCAATGGTAAGGATGTCTGGCAACTCAAGCTGCCCGAACCATACTTCGTTTTCAAGTGGGGGCCTGCGATGTCCCCGGTGCTCTACAAGGACAAGCTCCTGTTTTGCCAGGATGATGACCTCTACCCGGCTTTTTATGCTCTCGATAAACGTACTGGTAAGGTCGTCTGGAAAGACGACCGTTCTGACATGGCCGTGAATTACTCGCATCCGGTGATTTGTCCCACCGCAGCGGGTGACGAGATCGTCGTGGCCGGGACCGGCTTGCTGATCGGTTATCATCCGGATAGTGGGAAGCGATTGTGGCATGCCAGGGTCTTGTTGCGAAATATCAAGACCACACCCGTGGTGCAGGACGGCGTTATCTATATCTCGTTGCAAAGTGGCGGAATTGCTAACCAGTGGCTGGCTTCGGTCGATCGGGCAGAAACTGGCAACAGCGATGGAAAGTTGACACGGGACGAGATGCAGGCATTTGTCGGTGATCGCAAGATCCCGGAGCAGTTTTTCAAGAAAACCTTTGGGCGGGGTGACCTCAACAAGGACGGTCAGTTGGAAGGTGAAGAGTTGGATGTTGCTTTCCTGCACAAGGACAATTTTGCCGGGGCGCGGTTCAGCCGTGAAGAGGCGGCGGATGAATATGTGCTGGCGGTGCGTGGTGGCGGGCGTGGTGACGTCACCGAGTCACATCTGCTCTGGAAACACAAGACGAAGCATACCGACCACATCGTTTCACCGCTGGTCGTGGGTAAACGCATGCTGCTGGTCAAGGGCGGTGGGATTGCTACCTGCTTCGATACCCAAAAGGGCTTACCGGTCTGGAAAGCCAAGCGAATCCAGAACACTGGTGAGTATTTTGCTTCCCCGATCTACGGAGACGGCAAAATCTACGTGGCAGGTGAAAATGGATTCGTCGTGGTCATGAATAATGATGGTGCGGAGCTCAAGGTGCTGGCCAAGAATGACATGGGAGATGCCATTGTGGGAACACCGGCACTCTCCGATGGAAACCTGCTGGTGCGCACGCGCACAAGGCTCTTTTGTATCGCCAAGGAATAGCGTGGAAGGCAGGTTCGTTGGGACACGAGCCAGGTCATCACTGCCTGTGGCAGACAGGGTGCTGGTTTACTTCCGACGCTTCAAGCGAGTCGCACCCGTCGCGTCCCAGTTGCAGGGCTGCCTGGGGAAAAAAGGTAAGTCCAATTAGCGTTGGCACCGGAGTAATGGGGTGATGAACGATCGACCCAAGGTAGACCACACGGTAAACGACGCAGGCAAGCGGTATGCGTTATTTAACCGGTTACTCGTGGCGAGCGAGTCCCAGGTTCGTTGGTTGGGGTGCCACGTTTTATTACTCTTGCTGGGAACAGTCCTGCTGCCGACCAATACGATTCTGCGGTCTGCCGAACCTTTGCCATGGACGGAACTCCGCTTGACGGATTCACGCGGCAAGGTCTCCCGTCTGGCAGAGATCAAGACGCCCCTGGTAGTCATGGTCTTTCTAGGGACGGAATGTCCGCTGGCCCAGCTTTATGCACCGCGACTGGAACAATTGTCGCAAAAGTATGCGGGCCGGGGTGTTACCTTCCTGGGGGTCAATTCGAATCGACAGGACTCCCTTGCCGATATAGCAGCCTACACAAAACGGACAGGCATCACGTTTGCCCTGGGGAAAGATCTGCGCAACCGGGTGGCCGATGCAATGAAGGCCCAGCGTACGCCCGAGGCCTTCGTGTTGGATGAAGAACGTCGGGTTCGTTACCGCGGTCGAATTGATGACCAGTATGGCGTCGGTTTCAGTCGAGCGACGGCAAAACGGCATGACCTGACGATGGCGATTGATCAGTTGCTGGCAGGTGAAAAGGTGACGGTGGATCGTACGATCCCGGTTGGCTGTCATATTGGTCGACTGCGTCCGATCACAGGCAATCACGAGGTAACGTACCACGAGCACGTGCAACCGTTGCTCAAGAAGCACTGTGTGCAGTGTCACCAGCCTGGTGAGATAGGTCCGTTTTCACTGACCGACTACCAGGAAGTTGCAGGATGGGCTGAGACCATCCTGGAAGTTGTCCAGTTGCAGCGTATGCCACCGTGGCATGCCAGTCCCAGGCACGGGAAATTTCGCAACGCGCGGTTCATGAGCGACCAGGGAAAATTACTTTTGAGACGCTGGGTGGCCGCAGGTTCTCCGAAAGGAAAACCTGATATCGGGAACGACGCGGGGGAGCCACTTCCAGTGGTGCAGACGAAAACCTGGAACCCTGATGTCACGATTGCGATGCGGGAACAGCCTTACGAGGTGCCAGCGGAGGGAATCGTGCAGTACCAGTACTTCGTGGTTGATCCCGGTTTCAAGGAAGACAAGTGGATCAGTGATGCCAAGATCGTGGCGGGAAACCGATCGGTGGTGCATCATGCGATCGTTTTCGTGCGGCCACCCGGGAATACTCGCATGCGAGGATTTGGCTGGCTGACCGGTTACGTGCCAGGTCAATCCAACACGGCGCTGCCACCGGGCCTTGCCCGCCGGATACCGGCTGGTTCGAAGCTCATTTTCCAGATGCACTATACACCGGTCGGCAGGGTGGTTGAGGACCGTACGCGTATCGAGATGAGGTTCGTGGAGGCAGAAACTGTGCAGCACGAGGTGCTCACGATGCTGGCGATGAACCGCGACTTCGAGATTCCACCCGGGACGGCAAACTTTCGCGAGGAAGCCGTGGTAGATGAATTTCCACAGGGGGCTCGTTTGCTGGCCATAGCGCCTCACATGCATGTACGCGGCAAGTCGTTTCGGTTTGTTCATCAACGGGGAAGTGAAAGTCGAATTCTGCTCGATGTACCGCAGTATGATTTTAACTGGCAGCACGTCTATGAGCTTCGTGATTACGTGGAATTAAAGCCTGGTGATCGACTGCAGTGCGTTGCCCATTTCGATAATTCTTCGCAGAATCCGGTAAATCCTGATCCGACGGCAACCGTGCGCTGGGGAGATCAGACGTGGGAGGAAATGTTGATTGGTTACTGCATGGTGGCAGTTCCGGTCGGTTCACCAGTGGTGACCGACGCCGATAAGGCGTTACGGCAATTAGCGGAGAAGAAGGCGAGGAAATTCCTGGAGAAGTTTGATCGAAACAAGGATGGCCAGCTGGAGAAGAACGAGGTGCCAGTCGCGTTGGCGCGGTTTGGTTTTCGCCGCCTCGACCGGAACGATGATGGGGTCATTGTTTTTCGTGAGGCAGTTAGCGACGCGATGCGAACGCTGCGTGGAAAGAACTAGGTTCTCGTGCAGCTCTTTACCTGGTATGCCGACTATTTTCGCGGTCACCGCTTCGTGGTCTGGGGGTTCGTGGTCCTGCTGACACTGGTTAGTGGCTATGGGTACTGGCAGCCAGAGCGAGTTGTCGAACGACGCAGGTCTGATGATGCGGTTAAGACTGCTGCAGAGTCCGAGGCGTTTGACCTGAGAGGTTCTGATTGTTTCCTGGTCATCGATGGGGACGATCTCTTTACAGCCGATTCTGTTCGGGCTTTGCGAAATGTCATCGCGGTGGTCGAGGAATTGCCTTACGTGCATCGTGTGGTCTGGCTGGATCGTGTGCCGTCGCGCAATCGGTTCGGGCTGGATGAACCCTTGTTTCCTCCCGAGGGTTCTTCCCTGGAGCGATTCCAAGTGGCCCGGGAACGTGCCCTGAGTCACCCCTTGATCGTGGGCCAGTTGATTGCCGCTGACGCACGTACGATGATTGCGCCGATCGAATTTGACTGGCTGGAGGTGCGGGATAACGAGGATTGTTCAGATCGCCTGCTGGCGGCGGCCCGGCAAGCAGGTGGCGAGGCGAGTACCAACCTGCGGATTCGGTTGACGGGATATGTGCCCCTGAGCCTGGATTATGATCGACTGTTTGAACGAAATGAGAAACGATTTCGGATCATTGCCTACAGCGTGTCATTGCTGATGGCGACGATTATTTTTCGAGGCTTGGCCGCTATTCTGATTGTTGTAGCGGCACCTGCCATGGGCATGTTCTGGGCTTTTGGCTTACTGGAATTACTGCAGGAACCGTCCAATCCACTGACCAACGTCGTGTTGCCTGTACTGTTAATGATGGTGGGATTGACCGATGGCGTGCACCTGATGGTGAGGATTCGTCATGAGAAAGCGGGTGGCGGAACGTGTCTGGATGCGGCAGCCGAATCAGTGCGACACCTTGGCCTGGCCTGTGCCCTGACCTCGGTCACGACGGCAGTAGGATTCGGCTCGCTGTTGCTGGCACAATCAGAAGTGATCCAGGATTTCGGCCGCGCCTGCGCTATCGGGGTGATCTGTGTGTTTATCGCCGTGATCATGCTGATCCCACTGCTGTCGGCCAGTTTGATTGGACGTAACCTGGAACGCGGATATCGTAATCGTGGCACGGCAGAGTCACACGCCGGTTGGCAGAAGTTATCGGGGCTATTGCAGCGTCGGGCAGGGGCTCTGACCTTGCTGGGAATCGGCTTTACGTTGGTGGCCATGGTCGTTTCACTGCAGTTGCGTCCTGACGACAAGTTAAGTAGCTCACAGCCCACCTCGAGTGAGCCATTCGAAGCCTTGCGGCACTGTGACCAGGCCTTTGGTGGCCTGGAGTTTGTGACCGTCGTGATCAGCTGGCCGGAGGGTAAGCAGAACCAGACGGCTCGGATCATGGACGTGGTCAGCGAGGTGGGAGGGATTGTCGACCAGGAGCCCCTGTTGCGATCGCCCCTGTCACTGCGCGAGTTGCTGGGTTCGTTTCCCAGTGACCTGCCGTTGCGGGAGAGGTTCAGTTACGTTGCTTTCCTGCCCCAGGAGTTAGCTCCCATGTTTGTGAACGAGCAGCAACGGACTACGAAGATGACCGTACGAATTCAGGACCTGGGGATCGCTCGGTATCGGCCGGTATTTTCACGAGTCAAGGATCGACTGGTTCAACTGGAAAAACGTCACCCGGGATTTCAATTGGAGTTGGTGGGCAGTCCCGTGCGACGCTGTGACAATCTCTGGAAGATCGTGACCGACCTGGCGGCCAGCCTGGGAGTTGCATCGATGATTATTCTCGTCATGATCGCCGTGGCATTTCGATCGTTCACCCTCGGGTTGCTCTCCATCGTCCCGAACCTGCTGCCGCTGGCCCTGACGGGAACGATTCTTTACTGGTTGGGTTTGCCGCTGGAGATTGCCAGCGTCTGCTCATTTACAGTTTGCCTGGGTATCGCTGTTGATGACACGATTCATTTTCTCACGCGTTACCGCTTTGAATGCCAGCAAGGTCATGATGTCTGCGAGGCAGTAAGACGTGCCGTCCAGGGCGTGGGGGGAGCACTGTTGATTACGACGGTTATTCTCGTATCGGGATTTGCAACCGTGCTGGTGAGCGAATTGCCGGCCCAGCGTACGTTTTCGGCGATGGCTTGCACGACCATTACATCGGCGTTGTTGGGCGACCTGGTGTTCCTGCCAGCGATGTTGATCTATTTCCGGCGTTTCCGCGCGGTTCATCTGGGGACGCCGAGCGTCGAGGAAGATTAAGCAGGTTTCTTTAGCCCAGCAGCCCCGGAATTGGCTTTGCATGGTAGATTCGGTGCGGCCGTGAGACCTCGTCATGCCAGACTGCTGCGGGGGGAATTCCCAGTGCGTGGTAGATCGATGCGGCCATGTTATCAGGCAATTGGGGACTGGATGCCGGATAGGCACCAATGTGATCGGAAGATCCAATCACGTTGCCGCCCTGGACACCACCACCGGCAAAGAAGACCGACTGAACGGCTCCCCAATGATCACGTCCTGGCAGATTAAAGCTTTCTGAGAGCGTGGATAGTTTTGGCGTGCGACCGAATTCTCCAGCCATCACGATCATCGTACTATCGAGCAAGCCGTTGGATTCGAGATCGTCCATGAGCGTGCAGAGCGCCTTGTCAGTGGGTGGGAAGAGTTTGTCTTTGAGTCGTGGAAAAGCATCGCCGTGGGTGTCCCAGGTTTCATTGTTACCCAGGTTCACCTGGATCAGGTTGACGCCTGCCTCGACCAGGCGATAAGCCATCAGCAAGGACCAGCCAAAACTGTTCTTGCCATAGCGTTCCTGCGTTTTTTCATCGGCGTTGGTAACGTCGAAGGCGCGGCGGACCTTGGCGTCGGCCAGCATGGAGATTACGGATTGACGGTTTTGGTCATACTGGTTGACGACGGCAGAGTTTTCCATGGCCGCCCGCTGGTTATCAATTGTCTGCAGCAAGCTCAAGCGATCGCCCAGTCGCTTATGATTCATGCCGGCCGGGAACTTCAGGCTTGGTGCCTGGTAAACGCGAGCGTCAGCATCAGTAGGTGGTTTCTTGGATTGGTTGGGGTAAGTGTATTCGGGATAGGCTCCACGCCACATTGGGTTGCCATAGGGTGAGGCCTCGATAAAGAATGGATCGCGATGCCGACCCATGAGTCCACCGTACGCACCGGGGATTACGCCTCCAGACCAGTGGACCAGGCGTTCTGGCAGCACGATCGCAGGAGGTAGGTTGTTGTTGCGCGGCGGGAGGGCATCACCCACCACCGAGGCGATCGATGGCCAGTCGGATGAACGAGGCTTTCGGTCACCACGAAAACCTGTTGGCGGAACCGAGCGTCCCGTTAGCATGTAGAAATGGCCCAGCGTATGTCCGTTCGTGGGATGGGTCAGGGAACGACAAACGGCCCACTTCTCACTTCGCTTAGCGAGGCCGGGCAAATGTTCACTGATCTGGATGCCGGGGGTACTGGTCGGGGCTGGATTGAATTCGCCTCGAATCTCAGCGGGAGCACCTGGTTTCAGGTCAAAGCTTTCGTGCTGGGCCAGACCGCCCGACAGGAAAATGTAGATGCAGGTCTTGGCTTTACCTCCACCGGGCAGTGTGTTTCCGCCTGCTGCCTGGAGCTGGGAGAGGTGATTACTGCCCATGCCGAGCAATCCAATCGCCCCAGCCTGGATGGCTGTGCGGCGAGAGAGTCTCGGGTGCGACCAGTTTTGGGGAGCCATGCGACATTCCTTGCCTTGAACCTACACGAATTTACTCTACCTATTGTTAATATCGTAGCCGTCCCTGTCAAACATGAGCAAGATCATTCGGCCGTATTTTTAGGGGCATACCGGGTGTCGATTCGGCGGCTTGAGCCAGTGGGCAACGGCACTTTACTGGTCTAAGATGGTGGCTAACCGTTCATGAGGCAGGACCTTAAGTCCCGCTTGTGGAGGGTGAGGTAGATGACAACCGGGCGCCGGTTGCCGTTCGACGAGAGATAGGGATCTGTTGATTCTCCAGGAAAGAGAGTGCGTTATGAATCCGATGTTGAAACGATGTTGTGGTTACGGGTGGATACTGGCGATTTCATGGTTGGTCCTTTCTGCAGAGTTGCAGGCGGCTGAAAAGAATGCCAAGCCCCCCAATATTCTCTTCGTGTTTGCTGATGACCAGGCGTTTGACACGATCGCAGCACTGGGTAACCAGGAAATTCGGACCCCTCACCTGGATCGGATTGTCCAGGATGGCATGACGTTTACCCATACGTTTAACCAGGGATCGTGGTCTGGAGCGGTTTGCGTGGCCAGTCGTTGCATGCTCAATACCGGCAGGTTCCTCTGGAACGCGAATCGGATTTATGGTCAGACCGAGAAGGAACGGCAGGCCGGACGGTTCTGGTCAGAACATCTCAAGAAAGCGGGCTATGAAACTTACATGACAGGGAAATGGCATGTCAGGGCGGATGCCACCAAGGCCTTTGATCGTGCGGGCCACGTGCGCGGGGGTATGCCTAACCAGACTCCCGAGGGTTACAACCGACCCCGCAAGGGCCAGCCGGATCTTTGGAAACCGTGGGATGAGAAATTTGGAGGATTCTGGAAGGGTGGCAAGCACTGGAGCGAGGTGGTCGGGGATGACGCCGTTTCATTCCTGGAGGAGGCAGCCAAGAGCGAGTCACCGTTTTTCATGTACCTGGCTTTCAATGCACCTCATGATCCACGGCAATCGCCCAAGCGATTCGTGGACATGTATCCGCTGGACAAGATCGCGGTCCCCAGGAGTTACGTTCCCGAGTATCCGTTCAAGGAAGCGATGGGATCCGGGGTTAAACTTCGGGATGAAAAGTTAGCGCCATTTCCTCGCACGGAGCATGCGGTCAAAGTCAATCGCCAGGAATACTATGCCATCATCACCCATATGGATCAGCAAATCGGGCGCATCATGGAAGCCTTGAAGAAGACCGGCAAGGCAGACAATACCTACATCTTTTTCACAGCAGATCATGGTCTGGCGGTCGGGCGTCATGGTCTGATGGGCAAGCAGAACATGTTTGACCACAGTGTGCGTGTTCCATTCGTGGTCATTGGTCCTGGTATCACCGCTGGGACCCGCAGCGATGCCTGGATTTACCTGCAGGATGTGATGCCAACCACGCTCGAATTGGCGGGTGTCAAGAAACCGGGGCACGTTCAATTCAAGAGTCTGCTTCCCTTGATTAAGGGGGAAACTGAAAAAGGCTATGATGCCGTTTACGGAGCGTACCTGGGCTTGCAGCGATCGGTCCGTGAGGGCCCTTATAAATTGATCCTTTATCCGAAGATCGCTCAGCAGGTGCTCTACAACGTGGAACAGGATCCGTTGGAACTCAAGGACCTGGCCAGCGATGCAAAGTACCTGGAAGTCAAGAAGAAGTTGTTTGCCAGGCTGCTTGAATTGCAGCAACAGACTGGTGACAAGCTGGAGTTAACAACGACCTTTGCTGACCTGCAATGATCATGAAGATTGAGCAAGTACGGATTCATCCTGTCCGCGTTCCGCGTGTTTATGAAACGCAGATTGCTCGCGAGGGGGGTGGGGCTCGATCCCAGGTCGCTGGTTCGCTCTATGTTTTCGTAGAAGCTGAAACCAACACGGGCCTCGTCGGCTGGGGAGAGATTTCCGATATCCCGGAATCTGAGCTGCTCCCGTTGGCCGATCTCATGATGCGGCTGGAATCGCTGCTGTTAGGACGAGATCCGTTTGATCTCCAGGGACTTCATGCCGAACTGCGTCAAGCTGGCAGTGGGGTCTCCGACGAGGAAATGCCACGGCTGTTTTCAGCCGCTGTCGATATGTTGTGCTATGACCTGCAGTCCCAGCAAGCGAAGGTTCCGATTTACCAGTTGCTCGGTGGGGCTTGTCGCGAACGGGTATTGATTTCCTGGGTGGCCTATATTCGCCAGGACCTGGATCTGTTGCGAGCAGAAGTTGAATCGAAACGGGCCGCCGGTTTTAATGCGTTCAAGTTGAAAGTAGGTGTCGACATTGAGCTGGATGATCAGCGACTGGAGGTCCTGCGAGAGGTGGCAGGGCCGACGGCCCATATCAAGATCGATCCCAACGGTGGCTGGAATCTTGAACAGGCGGTTGAAAATATTCGTCGGTTATCTCGGCATGGGGTTGCAGGTGTGGAGACCCCGGTCGCCGGGCGTGATCCAGCTCAGTTGGCGTCACTGCGGAAAGAGGTCGATGTACCCCTCCTGGAACATGTCTGGACGACCTCCGATGCCCGGGGATATATCGAGCATGAGGCGCTTGATGTTTTCAATATCGGGACGACCGGCTGTGGAGGTATCTGGCCGGCACGACAGATTGCCGCGCTGGCCGGAATGGCAGGCGTGGGAATCTTGTTGGGCAGTACGGTGGAGATGGGACCCGGGACGCTCGCGCAATTGCACCTGGCGGCCTCTCTACCAGGGCTGAATATGCCCTCGGATTTAATTGGTCCAGGTTTGCTGGCTGGTGATGTGCTTGTCGACCCGCTGGTTTATCGGGCCAGCCAGTTGGCCGTACCGCAAGAGCCGGGAATCGGTCCGGCGATTTGTCGCCAGAAACTGGCGGCCCTGAGCCAGGGCGCCAAGGGCATGCTATGATTCAGGTAGTGACCTTTTGAAACCAGCGGGATCGAGCGAGCTGCAGATGAACAAACAAGAGAAAATGATCAGCTGGATTTTGCGTCTGCTGGGATTCCTGGGGATGTTTGCCATCCTGGCGGTGATCATGCCTTTTGGCTGGATGTTGTCGATCCATAAATTCCTGGGGCTGGGCAAGATGCCCGAGGCACCGGTCGTGGAATACCTGGCCCGTTCGTTGTCTGCCTTCTATGCCATGGTTTCAGTGATCTTCTGGTACGTGTCCTTTCGAGTTCGTGAACATTGGAAACTGGTACGGATCCTGGCTTACCTGTTCGTGGTTTTCGGGGCTGTCTCGTGGTGGATCGATGTAAATTCTGGCATGCCACTAATTTGGACATTGCAGGAGGCTCCCCCGATGATCGTGGTGGGCCTGGTGATACTTTACCTGCATGCACAGGGTAACCAGACGCCAGGGGATGGCGAATCCGTAAAGGCATAAAACAGCCCGCTACAGGTAATGTTTCTGTAACGGGCTGTGGAGTACCTCGTGAGATGGTGTCGGTAGCAGCTGTTACCGGTCACTAAGCTGGCTGGCCAGCTTGACCAGTTCCAGGAATTCCTGGCGGTAACCACTCTTGTCCCCGGCGGCTGCCTCAGTGGCAATTTCCAGGACGGCCGCATAGTTGGAGTCACCCTTGTGCTCCGAACCACGCAGTAACATACCGAACTGGGCAACGGCGGCGGCGAAACGGAAGTCCTGATCGGCCTGGCCAAAACGCTTGCCCGTGTCCTTGATCGGGAATTCCAGTAACTTGCTGGTGTCACCATCCGGTTGCTTGTAACGGATTTTGACCGTCAGTAGTTCCCCGTTGTTGGCAGCACCCGAGGGTTTGGTAGGCTTTTGGTACTTCAGCTTGTCGATCTTGCCCAATGCCTTGCTGCTGACTCCCATGGGGATGATTTCATAGAGTGCTGTGACCGTGTGTCCGGCACCAATTTCCCCGGCGTCCTTGGTGTCATCGTTAAAGTCTTCCGCGGCCAGGATGCGATTCTCGTATCCGATGAGTCGGTAGGCAGCAACCTCCTTTGGGTTGAACTCGACCTGGATCTTGACATCCTTGGCAATCGTCACGAGTGTGCTGCTGATCTGCTCGACCAACACTTTTCGGGCCTCGTTATCGGTATCGATGAAGGCATAGTTCCCGTTACCCTTGTTCGAGATCTGTTCCATCATGGAATCGTTATGATTGCCCATGCCAAATCCCAGTACGGTCAGGAAGGTACCACTCTTGGCATTATCTTCGGCCATGCGAACCAGCGATCCGGTTCCCGTGGTGCCCACATTGAAATCTCCGTCCGTGCAGAGGATGACCCGGTTGACGCCCCCCTTGATGAAGTGATCCAGGGCGACCTGGTAAGCCAGTTGGATGCCCGCTCCACCGTTGGTGGAACCACCTGCCTGCAGGCGATCCAGCGCACCCAGGATGACGCCTTTCTGATCGGCCGTCGTGGAATCGAGGACCAGGCCGGCGGCACCGGCGTAGACCACGATGGCTACGCGGTCGTTTTCCCCGAGTTGGTCAACGAGCATCTTCATGCCTCGCCGCAGCAAGGGGAGCTTGTTGCGAGATTCCATCGATCCGGAAACATCGAGTAAAAACACGAGGTTGCTGGAAGGACGTTTCGCCTGATCGATTTCACGGCCCTTGATGCCGATGCGTGCCAGTCGGTGGTTCGGTGTCCAGGGACACTGGGTGATTTCCACGCGTGACGCAAAGGGGTGATCGTCCGTGGGTGCTTCATAGCGGTAGGTGAAGTAGTTCACCAGTTCCTCGATACGTACCGCATCCGGTCGGGGTAATCGATTCTGCTGGAGAAACATGCGGACCTTTGAATAGGACGCGGTATCCACGTCAATGGAAAACGTGGAGAGAGGGTTGTCCGTTACCGCCAGGAAGCCATTCTCATAGATGCGGTCGAAACGGTCGCCCCCTTCGCCCGGGCCTCGCCCGCGATCAACTCCGAGATCTCGGCCCCGGACAGTTGGGGGGAGAGGGATTGCACTTTGAAACTTGTTGCGTCGGGCCGCCGGTTTAGTGCTGATCGTGGTTGGAACAGGATGAGGCGAGCTGAGTCCAGCGGCTGCTTCTTTGCCGTCGAAGTTCAGTTCCAACCCCGACTCTTCCAACGACTCTTCAGAAATAGTCCTGGAATCAAGGGGTTCGCTGGCGACCTGGTCGGTCCGCGATTGGTTGGTCGAGTGGTCGCCGGTGATAGCTTGACTGGAGTCGGCCCTGGAGTCGAACCTGGCAACCTGGATGGCGCCCGTTTGGGAGTACCGGTAGATGCCGACGGAGACGGCCAGCAGGAGGGAAGCGGCCAGGGCCATGACGGCCAGTGCTTTTCCAGTAGAAGGCGTGGTCACCTGTTCGCCTCCTGGGGTTACCGATCCAGGGTTATTGATTCCTGCTTCGATCGCCTGGCGTTGCTGTTCGGTTAAGCCGACGACCGGATCGCCCTGGAGTTCTGCCTGCAGTGAACCCACGGTGGCCTGGGTTTCTTCAACCATTTGACGCAACTGCGGGTCCTGTTCCATTTCTGTTTCGAAAGCGATCTTGTCAGCATCATTGAGTTCGTCGAAGACATACTGCGTGATGCGAATGTCATGAGGATCGGTTGACATGGGGAGGTTCCTTTATGGGTTGTCTGGTCATCCTGGTTGGATCAGGATGCGAATTGTTCGCGAATCGATTTGAGGCCGACGTGGAGCAGGTAGCCCACGTTGGAAATGCTCAAGCCGGTAATTTCACCGATTTCCCGGTAGCTCAGGCCGTGCGTGATTTTGAGCCGGATAACTTCCTGCTGCTGGTCCGGTAGTTGCGTCAGCAATTGCCGGGCCGAGTTGGCCGTTTCACGTTGCTCTGCCTGGTCTCCCTGGTTCGGTTCACGGCTCTCGATGGCCGCAGCTTGCGGATCAGAAACGTGACTCATGCGAGACTCCTTTTTACGAATGTCGAAGGCCCGATTGCGACAGACGGTGTACAACCACGCTGTGACTCGGCCCTCCAGTTCCTGCTGGGATTGACGACAAAGCTGTAAAAACGTGTCCTGCACGACATCACGGGCTCGTTCGTGATCATTGAGCATGCGAGTCGCATACCGAATTAACGGTTGCTCGTGGCATTCCACAACACGACGTATCCAATCTGCATTGGGATTGGGTTCAGGCGAGTTCATGATGGTTCCTACGGGGCACGAAGCCTTGGGGTCTAACCAGTGAAACGATCCAACTGGAGATTTATTAGGTGAAAAAATAAAAAATCTGGAAAACGATCTGCAGCGCTGGATACGGGGCCCTTGGGGCTGTGGTTGTGACGGAAAATCCCCGGTAAAAGTTCCTGCCAAATCGCAGAATCGTAAAACGAGTCGTTGGCTATGATCCGCCGCTGGTACCTTCGGTTCCCGGCCAGTGACTAGCTGCTTTCGTCGGGTAATTGAACCAATTCGATCAGGATGCCATCGGGCCCCTTGGCGCAGGTGACGTGTTTGGCATCGGGGGCGGAAACGGGGGCAGCGATGAATTCGACACCGTTGGTCTCCAGTCGAGCAACGGTGGCTGGCACATCTTCGAGTATGAACGTGAGCCAGCGCACGCCGGCCTGGAACTCGTGATCACGAGCGAGAGGAGGCGATTCGATGTCCATGATCTTAATGAGGGTGTTGCCCGCCTGGAAACGGACCTGGCGAAATCCTGACGGCGCCAGGCCTGCACCGGTGGCGGTACTCTCCGGGATATTGATATCCAGTACCATCTCGAGTCCCAGCAAGTCGTGATAGAAGTGAAATGATTCATCAAAGTTACTGCAGACCAGTCCGAGATCAACCGTCGGATGTTTCATGTTGAGCATGGTAGAAGGTTTCCTGGTTGGAGATGCTGTGTCGAATGATTTTTGCAGGTACCGATAGATTCTGTAGCGAAATACCGGTACCTTGAGCAGTGGCACGTCAGCAGGCGCCGGGGCGACCGCTGGCATGGAAGTGAATTGTCGATGACCGAAAAACGGACGTCAAGCAACGAGCAATAGATTACAGGGGATCACCATCATGGCGACCGCAGAAACCAACAGTCTCGAACTGGCACATGACCAGTTGTATATCAATCAACAATGGGTCGACGGGTCCAATGGGGACCGCCTGGATATTATCAATCCGGCCACAGAAGAAGCCTTTGCGAATATTGCCTACGGGACGGCCGAGGATGCCCGCCTGGCCTTGGAAGCAGCCCAGGCAGCACTGCCGGGTTGGCAGAAGCTGACGGTTTACGATCGGGCTCGCAAGCTGAAGCGAGTGGCGGAGTTGATGCGTGAGAAAGTGGATTACCTTGCTTTGGCACTAACGATGGAGCAGGGAAAGCCACTGGCAGAAGCCCGGGCAGAAACCATGGCCTCGGCAGATACGTTTGAATGGTTTGCCGAGGAAGGCAAACGCGCTTACGGGCGTATGATCCCTCCCAGTGCTCCCCACAAGCGATTGTTCACGTTGAGACATCCGGTGGGCGTGTGTGCAGCGGTTTCACCGTGGAACTTCCCGCTTATTTTGCAGGCGCGTAAGCTGGCGCCGGCGTTGGCCGTGGGCTGCACGACGGTTTCACGTCCCGCCAGCCAGACACCGCTGAGCCTCATGCGGCTATTCGAAATTTTCGAGGAAGTTGATTTGCCGCCTGGTGTTGTGAACCTGGTTGCAGGACCTGCACAGCCGCTGATGGACGAATTCATGAACAACCGGATCTGTCGCAAGATTTCCTTTACGGGTTCGACCGAGGTAGGCAAGCAGTTGATGAGCCAGGCCAGTCACCAGATGAAGCGAATGAGCCTGGAACTGGGCGGTCACGCACCCGTGATTATCTTTCCGGACGTTGATATCGAGGCGATTGCCAAGGTCTCCGTGATCGGGAAGTTTCGCAACAATGGCCAGGTCTGCATCTGTCCGACACGATTCTATGCACACCACTCGATTGCCAGTGACTACATTGAGGCGTGTGTCGAGGAGACCAAGCAGTTGACGTTGGGCAATGGATTGGACCCGGATGTGAATATTGGGCCTATGTTCGAGGCCAAGGCGCTTGAAAAGGCAGATCGTATCGTCAGCGACGCCCGTGACAAGGGAGCCCGCTGCCTGCTGGGCGGTGAACGTGCATCACGATTCGAAAAAGGTTTCTTTTACGAGCCTACCATCCTGACTGATATTCAACCGGACATGGCGCTGATGACCGATGAGCCGTTTGCACCTGTCATGCCGATCATGGATTTCGATTCCATTGATGAGGCCATAGCACGGGCCAACGCAACTGAATTTGGCCTGGCAGCTTACGTTCTCACCAATGACCTGTCGGCGGCTTTCAAGATGGCGGAAGGATTGGAATTTGGCACGATCGGGATTAACGATACGGTGCCTGCCACACCCCAGTTGCCGTTCGGTGGCCTCAAGGAATCCGGGCTGGCCCGGGAGAACGGCATCGAGGGAATGGATGCTTACCTGGAAACCAAGGCGATCTCGATCGCCATCCAGGATTGATCGAGCTCAGGCAGCCGCGTTGACAATACGCAGCGTGCCCAGTTGCTGTAACTCAGCCGTGATGTCCTTCTGGAGTCGTTGTTCCAATTCACCAAGCATGCGGGCGACATGATGGCCATCCATAAGGCGATGATCATAGGTGATGGTTACCCGGCAGGATCCAGATTCGTCGAGCGGTCCATAGGTGAATCCCGAGGTGTGAATACAGGGCGGCTCCTGGATTTCGGCCCCGGCCCCCGAGATAGTGGTCAGGAAATACGTCCCCAGTCGCTTGCATCGTTTTCGCCCCGTCAGGTGGTAGCTGGTCCACCAGGCCAGTCGCCGTAACAGCGTGGGGAAATGAGCCAGTCGATACTGGCGGCGGAAAATCGTCGGCACAGGATCGTCTAAATAACGGTCCAATTGGTCCTGCAGGTCTTCCAGGGACTGTTGCTCTGGCCGCATGAATTGGCCCCATAGCAACCAGTCCTGGTCCGCATGTTGGCGATGAATGGCCAGTGTCGCGACCTGGTGTGGGTGTTCATACAGATGTGGCCACGGCATCCGCATGTAGCACTGGCGCAACGTGGGATGCTTTGCCGCCATCTGCGCATAGGCTTTCATGAAGAGCACGGTCCAGGAAATTTTCCTGCGAGCCTGGGCACGGGCCTGGACTAACTCGTCGAGTTGGAAAATGCGATCGTGTGCAAAGGACGGCACCTGTCGATCCAGGTGCAGTACATCCCTGACCAGTGAGCGACTGGCCGGTATCCTGCGCCAACGACCTGGAGAAAAGAGTCCCATTGCTGCAGTTCCTGAAATCCAAAATGATCCATGTACGATCAGTATCTTATCGCAGACAGCGATTTTGCTGAAGAACAGTTTTGCCGGTGGTAGGTGGCATCGGTGGTAACCAAGCGTGGTAAACCGGAACGCATTCAGGGAAGCAAAACCCGACCTCCGCTGGCCACAATCGTTTGCCCCGTCATGAAGCTGGACTGTTCCGATAGCAGGAAGTGAGTGACATCCGCGATCTCGCTGGGTTGCCCCAGTCGTAGCATTGGCGTGGCATCAATCAGTTTTTGCTTGGCTGCTTCGTCGACGTCACGGATGATATCCGTTTCAATCAAACCCGGAGCGATCGCATTAACGCGGATATTTTCCCCGGCGATCGCTTCAGCGAGGCTCTTGGTAAGGGCAATCATCCCCGCCTTACTGACTGCGTAGGCAATCGAGTTGGGGCGGGCACGCAGGCCGGCAATAGAGGCGATGTTAACGATGCGCCCAAACTTGCGTTGGATCATGGATTCCTTGACTGCCCAGGTCACCAGGTAGGCACTGTTCAGGTTGTAATCCATGGTGCGTTGCCACTGTTCATAGGTGGTTGCCTGGTGGTCCACGTAGTCAAAGATGCCTGCATTGTTGACGAGCAGATCGACCGGTCCGAGCGTGGAAGTGATCGTGTCGACCATGGTCGTTACCTGCTCGGGAGAGGAAACGTCAGCCTGTACAGTGATTGCCTGGACGCCAATTTGTTCGACCAGGGTCTGCGTTTCCTGGGCAGCCGTTTCGCTGGTCATGTAGTTGATGGCGATATTGGCGCCTGCAGCGGCCAGCCGTAAGCAACAGGCACGGCCAATTCCCTTGGCAGCGCCGGTCACGAGGGCTGTTTTTCCATTCAGATCCTGTTGTGTCATGGATATCTCCGGGAGATACAAAGCGTGATTTATCTATGAGGTGGCCTTTACCAGGTTGGCCTGGTCGCTTGTTTTACCCCTCTCGCGATGCGGTTGCAACGTGATCCAGCAGGATAACCTGAGGTCCGTGGTCCATGTCATGAGGGAATGCGTGGTGCGATGGTCGCTGGGAAAGCGAGGTCGTTCGTGACTGCTAGACTTTACGGCGTACCGCGGTACGTATAAAACAACAGGCACGGAATGTTGTCGGGATCAGTTCACGCGGGATTAAATTCTCGAGCGTGCCCCTGCAACACAAGTTGGCCAAGATCTTTTCATCAGTTTAGGTAGCGAGGTAAACCGGATGACGGACGAACCCACTCGACCCGATGATGAGCAGGTGGATGTAACAGGCAACGGCACCGAGAATAGCACGAGCGCAACTGCTAGTGGCTTCGTGGCGCCGCATCCGGGCAGTCCGGAGATGCCGCAGTGGGAAACTGCTGACCTCATCGATGCGCCGAAATTTACCCGTCGTAACTGGTTTGCCATGCTGGGCCCGGCCCTGGTCATGGGTGGAGCAGCGATCGGGGGTGGGGAATGGCTACTGGGTCCACTGGTCACGGCCAAGTATGGCGCTGCCCTGTTGTGGCTGGCCACGATCAGTGTGCTGGGGCAGGTGATCTATAACATTGAGATCAGCCGCTACACGCTCTACACCGGCGAACCAATCTTTACGGGTAAATTCCGCACGATGCCCGGGCCCAAGTTCTGGGTCTGCGCCTACTTGATTTTTGACCTGGGATCTATCTTTCCTTACCTGGCCAAGAACGCGGCGACCCCGGTGGCTACGATCATCAAGGGTGGGGTGGTGCCGACCAGTGATGATTACATGCTGGTGACCGCGATCGGATACTTGATTTTCCTGGCGGCCCTGGTGCCGTTGTTTTTCGGGGGAAAGATCTACAATTCCCTGCGGATTATCATGACCGTCAAGATCGTGTTGGTCTTCGGTTTCCTGCTGACGCTGGCGGTTTTCTTTTCGAGTCCTGCCACCTGGGTTGAAATTGGCAGTGGCTTCGTCCAGTTTGGAAACGTTCCCATCGAACGTGCCGAGAAGGTTGGTAGTGATGGCAAGGTTGTTCCAGGGGATGACTGGGACGAGGATGGAAACGCGGATGTGGTCGAACCGATACTCAAGGATATTGCAAGTCATGTGGCAGCAAAGAATCCGTGGCCGGACTTTGACCAGGATGGTACACCCGATGCACCGGTCGACGCCGATGGTGATGGCCAGTTGGATTGGTGGGGTTCCCTGACCACCCATGTTGATACGGACGATGACGGTCGGCTTGATACCTGGAGCAACTTGAAAGTTGAGTGTGTGGATGAAAACAAGGACGGCGTGCCAGATGCGTGGCCTGATGTGAATCTTGATGATAAGCCGGATAATTTCGTCGATGTGGATGGAGACGGCATCCGCGATGGTAATAATATCGACAATGTTTTCCTGTCGATGTTCCGTGGTGAGGGTTTTCCCGATATCGATTTTACACTGATTGCCTTCATTGCCGGGTTGGCAGCGATTGCCGGTTCAGGTGGACTTTCGAACACCCCGACCAGTAACTTTACGCGGGACCAGGGATGGGGAATGGGGCATCATGTGGGCGCCATTCCGAGTGTCGTGGGTGGACATAATATCCAGTTGTCACACGTGGGGTCCGTGTTCGAGGTCACGGATGAATCGCTACCCAGGTGGCGACGTTGGTATCGGCATGTTTGTCGCGATCAACTGGCTTTCTGGATGCCGACCTGTTTCGTGGGCCTGGCACTGCCGAGTATGCTGTCGATCCAGTTTCTCCGACGTGGTACCGATGCCGGTAAATGGGATGGTGCGGCCATGACCGCTGAGGGAGTGGGGCAGACCGTTACCGATAGCTGGGGTGCTGGTATGGGGGATGCTTTCTGGTTCATGACCCTGCTGTGTGGATTCATGGTACTGGCCCCCAGTATGGCCAGTTCGATTGACGGTATCTGTCGTCGCTGGGTAGATGCCTTCTGGACGGCCAGCAAGCGATTGCGAAAACTAGAACCGAAGGCAATTCGGATTGTTTATTTCCGGGTGCTCACGGGTTACGCTTGCTTCGGATTGATTATGCTGGCATTACCTCCCAGTGATCTGATCAAGTATGCGACCATGATTTTTAACGTGGCGCTGGGTATCAGTTGCTGGCATACCGTGGTGATTAACATGACGTTACTGCCACCCCAGTTGCGACCCAATTGGTTTGTTCGCATTGCACTTTCCCTGGCAGGTGTGTTTTTCTTCCTGCTCGGTACCATGGCTGTTCTGGAGCAGACCGGGTTGCTTGCCAAGATCGTGGGTTAGCCTTTTATTTATAGATGGGGCTGGCGAGAGCAGATCGCCGGGGAGGGCTCTTCCCGGTGCTACGGTTTCGTCTCGTGACCCCGTGATGCGTCTGCCTGTTTAGCATTTTGACGAGGAACGTAACGATGAAGACTCGGATCTCAATGATTATTGCCCTGGTGATGGCGTGGTGCGTAGGTTGGGTCATCGGGAATGCGGATCGACCCCAGGTTGCCAGCGGACGGGATGGCCAAGTGCAAGCCAGTTCTGCAGTGGCTCCCGCCGTAGTGGTAGCTCGTGTGCAGCAGAAGAAACGGGTCAGCCAGCAGGTGGTCAAGGATGATGGCAAGCTGAGGATCATCTGTTTCGGAGCACACCCGGATGATGCTGAATATAAATCGGGTGGTACCGCGGCCAAGTGGGCTCGAGCGGGCCATCACGTGAAGCTCGTTTCTGTCACCAATGGTGATATCGGACATTGGCAGATGGCCGGAGGAGCCCTCGCCAAGCGGCGGACAGCGGAATCGAAAGAGGTCGCTCGGCGGCTTGGATGCGAGGCAGAAATACTCGATATTCATGACGGCGAATTGATGCCGACCCTGGAAAATCGCCGCATCATCACGCGACTAATTCGAAACTGGAAAGCGGATATCGTAATTAGCCATCGCCCCTGGGATTATCATCCCGATCATCGCTATGTTGGCGTCCTGGTTCAGGATGCGGCTTTCATGGTTACCGTCCCTTTCTTCTGCCCCGATACACCTCACCTCACCAAGAACCCGGTCTTTCTTTATTCGAGTGACGGGTTTCAAAAACCTTATCCGTTCGAACCGGACGTGGTGGTTTCCGTGGACAGTGTCTTTGATCAGAAAGTGGAGGCCCTGTCAGCCCTGGTCTCGCAGGCTTTTGAAGGAGGGGCAGGTGGTAACCCGGAACGATTCGCGAAAGTTCCGCCAGCCAGTGATCCGGAGGCTCGACTCGATTGGCTTAAAAGTCGTTGGCAAAGTCGCCAGTCTCGATCGGCCAATAAGTACCGTGGAGACCTGATTCGTTTTTACGGCGAGGCCAAGGGGAAGCAGGTCAAGTATGCCGAGGCCTTTGAAGTCTGTGAATACGGACGAAGGCCGACCTTTGAAGAGTTGAAAACCCTGTTCCCGATTGCCGACTGACGGAGTGACGCTTTGTCTGAAACCAGTGCAGTCGATTCGGCGGCCCCTTTTGTCCAGGTGCTGGGTATCGCCCAGGATGGTGGATATCCGCAGGCCGGTTGCCAGCGGCCTTGTTGTGTCCGTGCCAGGGAACGTACGGAGCAGCGCCGCGCCGTGGCCGCTCTGGGAATCGTTGATCCGGCCACGGGAGATAGCTGGTTGATCGATGCCACCCCGGATTTTCCGGGGCAACTGGCAGCGTTGCAGCAAGCCGGTGGTGCGACACTGGCCGGGATCTGCCTGACACATGCACACATGGGCCACTACACGGGGTTGATTTACCTGGGCAAGGAGGCGATGGCGGCCAACAAGATGCCTGTCTTTGTGATGCCCCGGATGCATTCATTTCTGCAGGAACATCAGCCCTGGTCTACGCTCGGTATTGCGGGTTACGTGCAATGGCAGGAGTTGGTAGCAGGCCGTCCGCTGGTGCTGAATGACCGTCTTCAGGTCACGCCCTGGGTCGTGCCACATCGAGCAGAATTTTCGGAGACCGTGGCACTGGTTATCAGCGGACCTTCGCGACGTGTGTTGTGGGTTCCGGATATTGACGACTGGGACCAGGGGGACGTGGCACTTGAAACGCTGCTGGCAGAAGTTGACGTGGCTTACCTCGATGGCACTTTTTTCGACGCCGACGAACTGGTGGGGCGTTCGCTCTCCGAAATTCCACATCCTACCGTTGCGCAGACATTGCAGCGATTGAGATCGCTGGCAGAGACGGAACGATCCAAGGTGCGTTTCGTGCACCTGAACCACACGAATCCACTGCTCGATGAGACCAGTTCAGCTTCCCAGCAGGTAGAGCAGGCAGGGTCGCAGGTGGCCCGCCAGGGCGAACAGCAGGAGCTTTGAGCATCCTGGTTTACCTGGAGGCCGGGGCTTTTTCCTGGGCCTGGTGCGTTTTCTTGATCGGTTTGGGTAGCGGGGTTTCCAGGGGACGGGCAGCTGCCCACAACAGGGATCGCCAGAGCATCGATTCCAGGCCGGGCGTTTGTTCGGGATGTGGTCCGAAACAGACCACGCGTCCTTTGCCGTAGCTACCCGAGACGACGGCCGGGGAATTAATCATGACTCCCTTGGGGCTGTCATTTTCCGCTACTTCCGAGCGATAGAAAGCGAGCGGTTGAAAGTCGGGAATATCGGCCGAGTTGGCAGGGGCCAGGATGGGACCGTTGACATACTTGATATCGGTCGGGTGTTCCAGTTTACCGAGCATGTTGTGCCCGGGCGGTGTGAGTTCGATCTTGACCAGGGCCCGTCCACGCTTCCACTTGGAAGAGACGGTCTTGGCGTCCAGTACGTTCAGGCCCCAGGAAAATCCTTCGCAGGCCAGGTAGGAGCCGGCGCAGATTCCAACGTAACCTCCACCTTGGTTGATGTAAGCTCGGACCTGTTCGCGTCCTGCGTCACCCAATGACCGAGACTGGGCACTGCCACTACCTCCGGAAAAGATGACGATTTGGAATTGCTCGAGAATGCCTGCAGCAATGTCTGCAGGGCTGACCCGGACTAGTTGGATGGCAGCTTCTCGGTCAAAGTGTTCGTGAAGTTTCGGGATGCCCGCTCCGGCCGTGCCGGGGGCATCGTAGACGGCAATCCGAAGTGCCTTGGGGGGCTGATTTGCGGCGGTTACCGTTTCAACACGGACATCCTTATCCAGCATGTTCAAATGGGTCATCAGGCGATGCATCATGATGCGGTGTTGACGAGCACGCTTGGGAAGCCGTTGTTCTTTGAAGGTGGTTTCCAGGATCAACGATTCGATGCCGAGGTGTTCGTTGGCGGCGCGCGCCAGGCTGCTGTCGATGGGCGGCCCTCGCCGGCGAAACTTCTTGTTTTCCTGTTCGATGGTCACGTTCAGGGCAGCCAGCATGAGCGAGGTTGCCTCGTGTGATGCAGGAGTTTTCGAGGAGATGATGGTGCTCCCCACACTCTTGGAGTTGATGCGATTAAAATCATAGCCCTCGTGTAGGTCGATCAGCCACTGGGGCTGATGTTTTTTGACCAGTTTCCAGATGCTGGTTGCCAGCACTCCGCGTGGTGGTTCTTTCATTCCGGTACGGGGGAAATTGCGGTTCAGGTTTTTAAGCTCTTCGGCGATTTCGGGTGTGTACCGCTTGTTGATGTTGAGGGCTTGCACGTTGGATCGTGGTACGACGATCACCTTGCCACGCTGGATCTTCCAGTGGCGGATTTGTTCAGCCGCATAGGCACCGGCCGGTTCGTTGCCGTGGACGCCGCCGGTAATAAACATCGTGGGGCCCGGTTGCCCACTGTCCTGAACGTAGTAGGGCGTGGCAAAGGGAGTTCCCTCGGCCAGGATGCCGGTGGGTTGATCCGCGGCCAGGCCCGACCTCAAGCCGGTCAGTAACAGGAGGTAGGTCCAGGCGTGCAGCCGAAAAATCTTGGCAGTCATGGTAGGCGGTCCTCGTGAAGAAACATGCGAGCCTGCGGGGCAGATAAGGTGCCAGTTGGTCACGTGCGGGTGGTTTCCCTAGTGACTGATCGTAAGGAGGGGGAAGTTGTTTGGCAAGAGACGCCTGCGGTTAATCAGGACGTTCTAAAGCGGTTGGTGTACGTCTCGCTGTCTTTCACGTGACGTCGATGATGTTGAATGGTTCTTGCAGAAGGGGTCGGGCATGGAGACGGAACGAGATAAGGCTTTTGATCGTTGGTTTCGCCTTGCCGAGCTGCAGTTGGACTTCCTGGATCGTTGGGGGACCTACAAGTTGAACGTCGCGCGGGCTGACCTGTTGCGAGCTGCAGCCGCTGGGCAATATGCGGTGGCACGTATCAAGCATCGTGTAGCCCGTGAACTTGCCGATGCCTTGCGTCGATTGCGTCGCAATCGACGTATGTACCTGCAGCGGGCTCGGCGTTGGGCTCAGCAATCGCGTCAATTGGCATTGGTACGACTGGGAGAAGAGGTGACGGTCCGTCAATGGGGTCGACTGTGGGCGGCCTTCCGGGTATTTGAGAACCGTGTTTCCTGGGAAGTCATAGAGACGATTATGAAGGCACCAGTTCAGGCAGCGAGCCGGCGAGTGAGTCAGTATGTTAGGATTGCGAGTAGCGGTCGGGCGGTAGAGCCGGTACCAGCTGCAGTGGAGAATGTTTACCAGTTGATTGCCTGGCTTAAAGAGCAGCGGCAGATGCCGCGCCGAGGGACGATTGCCTATCAACAGGTAGTGTGGGCTTTCGGCCGACTAACGGGGTTTGCCGTGGAAGAGATTTCTCGCCTGGAAAGGTTGCTCAAGGCGGTGGAGCAGGAGACGCTGGATGCCTGGCAGCCGGTAACGCTGGCGGCATTACCGGACAGCGTAGATGTAAAGAAGATTATCCAGGCAGGTTTGCGATGACGGTGTGGGGTGGCGAGAGTTAACAGGGGGTTTTGTTGGAATTGTCAATTGCGTCGTTTTGCGGCGGTCCCTATAATCGCGCGGCATGGAGCCAGCATCCCAGTCCCCAGTACCGGTGAAGCGCAAGTCGCCTAAGACGTTTAAGAATCCGTCCATACATAACCCGGTTATCGATGGGCTCTGCGTGGGAGGGCTTTCCATCCTGGTGATTACCGGGTTCTTGGTTTTTGTTTATCTGAACCCGGGAATAGTCTCAACCTTAAAGCCTGATCAACCGGAGGTGCCGGCGGCGGCACCTGCCGCAGAGGCTACGCAACCCCAGGAACTGGTGCTGGCAGATGATTCAGGGATTGATAATTTGCTGTTGATGCTCTGGTTAACGGTGTTGCTCAATAATCCGCACTTCATGTCCTCTTATCGGTTGCTCTATCGTTCGCGGGAACAGGTGATGCGGTATCGGTGGTCCTCCATCTACATGCCAGTGTTGTTGTTGTGTGCAGCCGGTTTCGTGCTTGTGGGACAAATGGAAGTCCTGGATCCCACTGGGGGGACAAGTCAACTTGCCGGTCTCACGCTTCAGCTATTGGGTGCAGTGGCGGCCCTCTACCTGGCCTGGCATTACAACGGCCAGGCCTGGGGCATGACGGCCTCGTTTCTTTACCTGGCGGGGATTCGGGTCAATCAGTATGAACGACTATGTATTCGTAGTGCCTACTGGTCTTTAACGGCTTTTCATGTCCTCTGGTCATTGAGCTTGTTTGCCAGTGGTGTTGAAATGCTTGGACTGCTGAGAGACGCCGTAGCCATTCTGTCCCTGTTAATGATTCCCGTGGGTATTCACGGTTTTTTGCGGGCCAGCGGACGGACTGGGAAACAAATCCCCGCCTGTGCCGTATTGCCCTGGGTGGCGATTTACTTCTGGTATGGGCTGATTTGGTTCCATGATTACGCCCTGATTTTCCTGCAACTGTCGCATTCGTTGCAGTATCTCTGTTTTACGTCTCGGGTGGAGATGAACCTGGCCCGACGGCGCAGTTCCGGTTCCGGTAGCACGATTCTTGGTGTGCCCATCGTGCTTGGCCTGATTTACCTGGTGTTGCTGGCATCCGGCTGGCTGGTCTTTGAACTGGCCAGTTTTGTTCCGATGACGACTCCGCAGGAAAGAATGCTTCAGGTTGGGCTGGGATTATTGGCGGTCATTGTAAATATCCATCATTATTTCGTGGACGGCGCGATTTGGAAGATTAGTAATCCGCAGGTGCGACAGGATCTTTTTGCACACCTGGAGCCTGTTTGACATTTAGTAGGCATCTGAAATCGCCTGCAGGAACTGTGATGACCGACCGAGATCCAGAGAAGACGAGTGACGTGAATCGCCTGGGCCCACTCATCGCTGCAGAAATCCACGATGGGTTCGTGCAGGGCGTGGTTGGATCGCACATGATCCTGCAGGGTTTGTTGGCTGAAGAAACGGCACTCGACGAACAGGTGCGTTTCCGGTTGGCCCAAGCGACGACTTACCTGGCAAGTTCCATAGCGGAGGCGCGGCGGTTGATCGAGCAACTGGCTCCGCTGGAAGTAAGCGGATCCCTGGCTGACGAAATCGCTGACTGGATTTGCCAGGAGTCTCAAATCGCTGCTAAGCATGAGCTGATTACCGAGGGGAACCTGGAGGGCCTGGATCCGTGGATTGCCGGGACGATTTTTCGGATTTCGCAGGAAGCGGTTCGTAATGCAGATATTCACGGGCAGGCAACCAAGATCGACCTGCGTCTAACGAGGACTCAAAACCAGCTGCGACTGGTGGTTTCTGATAATGGCTGTGGATTTGACCCGAACCAGCAAGCGGAGGGTCGTTTTGGCCTGCACGCGATGCGGCAGCGAGCCGTGTGGTTTGGTGGTGATCTGACCGTCGATTCCACGATTGGCCAGGGGACCACGATTCGTGCTGAATTTCCCGGCATGGGGTGAAGGCGCGGTTACCTGGGACCGAGCAAATACCGGGATCGCTCTTGGCCAGCAGGTGGTACAAGAATGGCACTTGCATACTTAGCGTACTGTTGAAAGGAAATACGATGCCCAAATTGACCGTTGAAGGCGTAGGCGAATTTGAAGTCCCTGAGGGAAAGCGACTGGTTCTTGCACTGACTGACGAGGCGGGCGTGGACCAGCTACATGCCTGTGGTGGTCAATCTCGTTGCACAACCTGTCGGGTGGAATTCGTCGATGGTGAACCAGACCAGATGACGGCGGCCGAGCAGGAAACCCTGCGGGCGCGTGAAATGACGGATGTGCGATTGAGTTGCCAGGTGCTCTGCAGCCAGGATATGACGGTCAAGGTCGTATCGCGACTGGAAGGCAGCGGACGTGAAGATGCCGGCGGTCGGCCGAGTGATCCGTTACAACCAGCGCCGATTGAATGGGTTGATAAGTAGTCAATTTGACTTACTCGAACTGCGTGGGCCGTTCACCAACCTGGACCGAGATAGCCACCTGCTTCTGCTTGCGGATCACGATGACCGGGACCTTGGAGTTGGCAGTGGTTTGACCGATCAGGCGAATGAGCGAAGCCATTCCGTGAACATCCTGGCCATTCCATTGCAAGATCACGTCGTAGCGTTTCATGCCAGCGGCAAGGGCCGGTGAATCGCCCGGTGCGAACTGCGTGATGACGGCTCCTGATCCCATTGACAGTTCCAGCTTGCTTGCCTCCTCGGTCGTGAGGTCCCTAAGTACGACTCCCAGCCAGCCGCGAATGACGCGCCCGTTACTCTGCAATCGCTGGTAAACGTTCCGTGCCACATTGCTGGGTACGGCAAAACTAATACCCTGGTAGGTTTCGCCCACGATGGCCGTATTGATTCCGACCAGGTGCCCTCTTTCGTCCACCAGTGGTCCACCACTGTTGCCTGGATTGACGGCGGCATCCGTCTGCAGGAAGTCCTGGTAATGACTGCCAATCTTCGCTGACCGATGTTTGGCACTGAGGATGCCAAAAGTGACGCTCCGCTCCAGGCCAAAGGGACTGCCCAACGCCCAGACAAGTGAGCCGACATTGAGATTATTGCTGTTGCCCCATTCAACCGGCGTCAGGTCGGTGGCATTGACCTTGAGCAGGGCCAGGTCGGTCAGAGAATCGACGCCCACAACCTCGGCTTCGAGGACGCGGCGATTTTCCAGTTTGACCTGGATGCGATCGGAACCAAAAATGACATGTCGATTGGTCAGAATAAAACCCTCGGCATCAACGACGACACCGGAGCCCTGTCCCCGGGACGGATAGGGGTTGGATCCGAAGAATCGGGATTGCTCATCGTCAAGGCTTTCCCGGGATGTGCCCGAGACGCTGATATGGACGACGCTGGGGCCGACGCGTTGCGAGACCATCTGGTACGCCTGGGAGATCTCCTGCAGCGAAGACTGTCGTAATCCGTCACCGGCCAGGTCGTACTCGGCACGTTGCTTGCCGCGAGTTAACGCGTACTGGATATGCTCAATGGCATACGGTGCCAGGTAGGAGAGGGCCAGTAGGAATAGCAGCGGAGAGAAAAAACTTACCAGGTAGGAAGGTCTGCGGGCCGAATCGGAATCGTCGTCAGTAGTTTTTGATGTGGCGGGTAGGGGTTCGGATTCGGGTGAGGGTGAAACGTAGGGTGAGCGTGCCCGCTGGCGGGGTGGGGGCCGGTTGGGTAGTCGGGGTTGGTGCCAATTGAAGTCTTCGTGCATCGGTTCTTCGTTCTGCTGGAACTTGAGTCGACGGGGCTACTTCGGGTTTGCTTATTATAGGCAAGCCGAGAGAAAAGATTCGCTCCCGCGTGGCCAATTTCCCCAAAAGCGGCTAAAATAGTGGTCTAAGAAACGTAAAAACCGTTCGAAACCATTCGGTTTCCTGGGATCCATCGAGTCCTGCAACCGTTCGAGCCCTATGCAAACACGACCGGCGATCTATCCGACATTTCCTTCCGTTGATCTAGCTGATCCGGATGGACTCCTGATGCTGGGCGGGGAATTGAATCCCATCTGGATCCTGGAGGCTTACCGCCAGGGTATTTTTCCGTGGCCACTATCGTATGAGGGCGTCGACTTGTTGGCCTGGTTCAGTCCGGATCCGCGAGCCATTCTTGAACTGGATGAACTGCATGTTTCACGTCGGCTGGGGCGGCGGATACGCAACGGTGGTTACCAGGTTACGATGAACCAGGCTTTCGGCCAGGTGATCGCCGGTTGTGCAGCGCCACGCCAGGATGAGCCGGGAACCTGGATTACCCCGGAACTCATGGCTGTATATCGGCAGTTACATGAACTGGGGCATGCACATAGCGTCGAAGTCTGGCACGAGAGAACATTGGTGGGCGGTCTTTATGGAGTTGCCGTGGGAGGATTCTTTAGCGGCGAGTCGATGTATCATCATCATCGAGATGCATCGAAAATGGCGATCGTTTACCTGGTTCGACATTTGTTCGAGCGAGGATTCACGTTGTTGGATATCCAGCAAAGCTCGCTGCATTGTTCGATGATGGGAGCCAGGGAGATCAGTCGCGATAAGTATCTAGAGCGTTTACGTAAAGCGGTTGCCAGCGAAGTGTCTTTTGGAAGTTTCGCGGACGCGGCTTGTTTGCCTGTTACCGGTAGAAAAATGGTGACTGGCTAGATCGATGAGTCGCTGTCATGTGACACCAGGTTAGGTATGCCTTAATGAATGATGACCAGGCAAAGACTCCAGGACTGAGCGACGCTGAATTGCAGCGATATGCCAGGCAATTGGGTGATGGCGTGATGTCCGAGCAAGGGCAGTTGCAGCTAAAACAGTCCACGGTGTTGGTTACGCGTGTGGGGGGCATGGGAGGCCCTGCGGCTTTGATGCTGGCAATGGCTGGTGTCGGTCGAGTGATCATTGCCCATGGTGGCGAGATGATTTCACCGGATCTGAACCGCCAGGTACTCGGTTCGGAGGCCGTGATTGGCCACCCCCGGAGTGAACCGTTTGGAGAGTATCTGCGGACCATGAACCAATTTATCGAGGTGGAAGCCATCGATCATGAGCCGGATGATGAGGAGGCGGATGCGCTTGCCCAGCGGGTTGATATTATTGTTTCCTGTCCACCGACTTTCGAGGAACGGTTGCGTTTGAATCGAGCCGCCGTCGACGCGGGAATACCACTTATTGATGCTGCCCAGTGGGGCATGACAGGGACCATGATGGTGGTTGAACCAGGCAAGTCGGCTTGCCTGGCCTGCGTGTACCCGGAAACTCCCCCATTTGAAGAGTTCTTTCCAGTGGTGGGCGCGATTTCGGCAATGACCGGGACGATGGCAGCGTTGGAAGCGATCAAGATTTTGTCAGGTACGGGGAAACCCGTGTACGGAAAAATGTTAACTTATGATGCATTCGAGGGGCGCATGACGACGATCCACCTGGAACGTCGTGTGGACTGTCCTGTTTGCAGCTGATTCGAGTTGATTACCATCAGTGGAAATGAAGACTCATGGAAATACGCATAGTTGTTACCGGCCGCAGTTACCACACGGCCGCTGCGGTTCCAGAAACCCTGGTACTGGATGAAGGAGCCTCATTGGACGATGCTCTTCAACAGATCAACGAGGCCCTGGAAGAGGGAGCAGCGTTACCAGGCAGTTGCCTGATTGCGATCGATAACCAGCACATGGGGACTGTGGCCAGTCATTCAAACACCGCTTTGCAGTGTGGCCAGGAACTCGTGTTGATTGCGCCTGTGGCCGGCGGGTAAAGCGGTCCTGACGCCGTGGCAAGGTTGGACGGTAAGGAGACTAGTCTTCCGTGACCACCGCCGCGACAGCAGATTCCTCTACCAGTTTTCCATCGCTGAGAACGATCGTGCGGGCTGCATGGGAAGCAGCCTGTTCGTCATGCGTCACCAGTAGGATGGTACCACCTTGTTCGTGGAACTGTTGAAGTAGTTGCAGGACCGCAGCAGCGTTTTCAGGATCGAGGTTGCCGGTAGGTTCGTCGGCTAGCAGCAGGCGAGGTTGTGACAGGAGGGCTCGTGCCATGGCCACACGCTGACGCTCTCCAGCGCTCAATTGACCGGGGCGGTGCAGTAGACGATCTTCCAGGGAAAATTGCTGCAGTAGTTCTGTCGCGCGTGCCCTGTCAGCCTCGACGTCCGTGTTGCCTGCAGCCACGAGGACATTATCCAGGACGGTCAGGTACGGGAGCAGATGGAACATCTGGAAGACAAAGCCAACATTCGTGGCTCGAAATTCTGCCCGTGCCGTGGAGTTCATGGCTGAGACGTTCTGGTCCATCACGGAGACCGTTCCGGAGGATGGTAAAGCAAGGCCGCCGATCATCGAGAGTAGAGTTGATTTTCCACAGCCACTGGATCCTCGAACGGCTACGAATTCGCCTGCGGCGATATGCAGTGTTAGTTGGTCCAGTGCGCGAACGGTCTGGTCTGCCCGCTGGAAGTGTTTGCTGACGTTGGTCAACTGGATCATGTTCAGGTCGTCACAAAAAAAGAAACGGTAGTTAACGCGGTCGCATGACAAACAAGGTGATGCCGAAGAGGAGTACCAGGCCACCCAGGATCGCGATGCCGAAAATCCAGGAAATAGTGTTGGCCACTTCGGCCGGTGACGGATGTTGGCTGACAGCATCTTTGGTGGCTCGCGATTGATCTTGTGACGTGGCCGTCGCAACGACGTCGGGTGCAACGAGGCGAAACCCTTTTTCCTTGAAGATTGCCAGGCCGGCCTTTGGCGAAGCGACGAACTGGGTAAATTCCTGCGCTGCAGGAGTAACCTTGCTGGAAGTCAGGACAGCAATCTCAATGGAGGATTCACCGGCATCCAGTTCAGGCACGGGAACTAGTTTTAGTTCTTTATCAGTGACAGCGGCTGTATCCCAGATAATGCCTGCGGTGACGCGACCTTGCTTGATGGCGTCCATGATGTCATCAACGGAGGCCTCGAAGAGGCCATGTTCGGTGACGTGCTCGGCCAGGTCTTTCCAGTGGCCGGAAGCAGTCAGTAGTTTCTTGGTGGCAGAGCCGATAGCCGCTTCTTCCGGGGTACCCAGGGCTACGTTGATTTGTGGGTCAAGCAGATCCGAGATACCTTGAATGCTGGAATTGTCCTTGGCGACGGCAATCACCGGCTTGCGTTTGGCCAATGGAATCGAGGTTGCTGCGAGGCCCTTTTGATTGGCTTGTTGGAAGTAGTTGCTGCCGCCTGCCAGGTAGATGTCGCCGGTCTTGTCCAGTTCAAGCTGGGTCAGTAAGTCGCTGGAACTGCCGTAGTTTACCGCAATGGAAACATCGTGTTCCGTTTCGTATTGTCGGACGATTTCTCCCACGGGGTGGCGCAATTCGTTGGCACAATAAATTCGCAGGTCAATCTCGGTCGTTGCCTTGGCTACTGCCGTGCCCCCGGATCCGATGATTAATTCCGGAAAGAAGTCGTCGCCGCCAAGCTGGCTTTCGTTACCTTCTTCGGCTCCGAATTTATCGGCGATGCGAGCCGCCATGGCTTCCCAGTCAGATTGCACCAGCAGATCGACGCCAGGATTCTGTTCCTTGACCGTGCAGGAACAGGCTCCTGTGACAAATTCGATACACTGGAGCAAGTTCTCTCGCGTAATGCCCTTGCCGACGTAGGGTGGCAGGGCGCGTGCTCGCCCGTAAACAGCAAAGACCATCGGTTCCTGGAGTTCCTGCAGGTCACTTTCGACGGCCAGCAGGCTTTGGACGAGCCATTTTTCCTGGGGATCCTGGCGGTTCACGGTCAACCATCCCAGTGTATGAGCTGGTTTGGCAGCGGGTTCCTCCTCCGTCGCATCCTCTTCGGCAGGTTCGCCTGGGACCTGGTACAGGTTTACCTTTCCTGCGTTCACCGCTTCCACCAGGCTGCGAACCTGCTTTTCCGCAGCTTCGTTGGCCGCTGCATCCTTGCTGGTGAGCAGCACGAGAATTGCTGCCTTTCCCTCGTTCAGCTGTCCCAGTAATTGTTGTCTCTTGGCACTGCTGGTGAGGGCCGTTAATTGTTGCTCCGCAAGCGTGCCGATGGAGATGGCGCCCCCCTGGGGATTGGTTACCAGGTAGCCGGGAGAGAGCTGATCTTGATGCTGGGTCCAGAGCTGCTTGATATCCGGCAGGACCTTTTGCAGTTGCGGGTCTTTCGAGAGGTCGACCGTGATCAGCGTAGCGTTGAGCATGGGCTGGTCTGGCTTGAGCAGGGCCAGTTTGGCGATGCGTTCATGCAAGGCCTGGGTGGCCGTGCTGAGCGGCTCACTATGGAAGTAGTAGATTTCGTAGGGAGCCGGTTTCCAGCGGTACATGGCATAGCGGTAGACCGGTGTTTCACAGGCCTGTAGCACGACCAGGCCGCAAATGGTCAGGGCCAGAGCGATGGTGCTGGGTAGTAGCAAGCAACGTCGTGATCGGATGGACATGTTCGTGGTAACCTGCAAGAGAGGGGAACCGTTTAAAGACACGTATTAGAATATCATAAGCAGAAAGTATCGTACAAATCGAATTCAATTACTGGCTATCGGGTAGGCTTACGAGATCTCATTTGTGGGCAGTTCAATACTTGTTTGTGGGCAGTTCAATACTTGTTGAACAATTTGAGCAAGTGACAGTAGAACCATCGAGCAACATGTTTTCGCTTATGTCGTGGTCGCATTGAGGGCAGGTTACAGGTCCTCGTTCATGATCAGTGGCGCCACTGACGCTGACGATCAGCATCGTGTCACCCTGTTCGATGGAATCGACCACGTCCTGGCCTTCCACGACTTTCCCGAAAACACTGTGGGCATTATCCAGGTGCGGCGTGGGTACGTGGGTGATGAAAAACTGCGAACCATTGGTGTTCGGTCCGGCATTGGCCATCGAGAGGATACCGGGACTGTTATGCCGTAGTTCCTCGTGAAACTCATCTCCAAACTGGTAGCCAGGGCCGCCGGTGCCGGTTCCCTGTGGGCAGCCGGTCTGGATCATGAAGTCAGGAATAACGCGGTGGAACGTAAGGCCATTGTAGAAACCATCGTTGGCAAGTTTCTCGAAATTCTCGACAGTCTTGGGCACCTTGTCGTCGTGCAGTTCCAATCGGATGTTACCTTTGTTGGTTTTGATCATTGCAATTTTCATCGTGTTCACTTTCTTTCAGCAAAAAACAGGGGTGATTGTGTGTGGTTTGATTATAAGCTTGTTCAGGGGATTCGTCTCGAGGGGACACGTGGGCTAGTCGCTTAACCCGTATCGGGTGTCGCTGCCGGTAGCGTGCTGACTTTGCCTTGGAAATCGCTGTCAGGAAGGATTTCTCCCTCGAGCCGAAATAAACAGTCGGCCAGGCGTTCTGCTTCCGCCAGGCTATGTGTGATGTGCAGCACGGTGACACCTGTGTGGTTTTGAATGGTGTCGAGCAGAGTGCAAATCTGGTCACGCGTTTGCTCATCCAGGGCACTGAGTGGTTCGTCGAGCAGCAAGGTGGTCGGGCGGAATGAAAGTGCACGGCCCAGGGACACCCGTTGGCGTTCGCCGCCGCTGAGCTTGAAGGGACGGCGATCCAGCAGGTGGGTGATCTCCAGCATCTCGGCCAGTTCGGTAACACGTTGCTTGGTTTCCGCTGAAGGTGTCTTGCGAATGGTCAGGGCAAAACTGAGATGATCACGCACCGACATGGTGTTGAATAAGGCACCATCCTGAGGAACGTAGCCGATGTTACGTTGAGAAGGTTTCATGTCCGTGACATCCGTGTCTCCCAGGATGATCTGCCCCGCTGTGACCTGGGAGAGTCCGGCGACGGCTTCCAGCAGGGTGGTTTTGCCGCTGCCGGTGCGTCCCATTAAAACGCCGTATTTGCCGGTCGCAATCGTGAGGTTGATCTCCGTGAGTTGGAAATCTCCGGCAGTGATGGCAATGTCTTTTAGCTGGATCACGGGTCTACTTTCTTAGATGGCCATGCTGCGTGTTCCCCAGATGCGGGCAACAATGAGGACCAGGACAGCTCCAGTAACCATGATTAACGAGACCGCCACGGCCGCCCCGAGATCGCCAACGTTCATCTCCAGGAAGACCGTTGTCGATAGGACTTCGGTCTTGTTGCGAGTGGCACCTGCGAATATCAGAAGCGGTCCGAACTCACCCAGGGCTCGAGCCCAGGCGAGCGTGGCTGCAGTTAAAGCACCGCGTGAGGCATCTGGTAGTACCACCCGGTGAAAGGCCTGGAAGCGACTGCAGCCGAGCGTTAATGCTACATGTTCGTGACGCACATCAATCTGGTCAAATGTGGCACGCATGGTCCGTACCGCGAAGGCGCAAGCCACCATGAACTGAGCCAGGATAACCGCGGGAATTTCGTAGACGACGATTTCACGAATGAAGACCGGTAGGAATTGAAAGGCGATGAGCAGGCTGAGTCCCACCACCAGCGGTGGCAGCACGATCGGGATGTCCAGGATGGCATCCAGCAAACTGTGTCCGAAAAAGCGGTATCGCGACATCAGGTAGCCGATCGGGATGGCAACCCATAGCGAGAGAATCGCGGTAATCGTACATGTGATCAGGCTGAGGCGGATCGAATACTGGATCTCCGGTTTGGCCAACGCCTTGGTGAACGGACTGTGAATCAGCCTGGAGAGAAAGGGCAGGCGGGCTTCCCAGGCACTGGGTATGTGACCTCCCCAGACGAATCGCAGACCGGTGATAGCCCCTCCGGGAGGCAGGCTGATCACCAGGCGGCTGACAGGGCCAGACGGAGGTTCTTTCCATTGGAACTTCTGGAGCTGTACCAGTGCCGGGTTGGCCGCCAGTTGGCGGTTGCTGATCTGGCGGCCGTTTTTATGGTAAAGAGCGACTTTTAGCTGGCTCTTCCCCCGGATGTTTATGCAGCGCAGTTCCTTGAGTTGGACCGGTTCCTTCCAGGAGAAGACGTACTGGATCGATTCGTCGAGGCGAGGCTTTCCCCTCGGTGCTTGTGGGGTTACCGTGGCTACCAGCAGGTTCTTATTCAGCATGGCCAGTTGCTCATCTCGGGAGAGCAGCGGGTCGTCGATGGGTTGCTCGTTGTCAGCCAGCAGGTACTGGTTGAAGTTATCGATCAGCGTGGGGCGGTTGTCCGTATCTTCCTGGCAATGCACAGCCAGGCCATAACGGTCAAATTGACTGGTTAGCAGACTGCCTGACGCGATGGGGCGATCAGCATCGTCGCGGTTGAAATCCAGGTCAACGGTTTGCGACTGGTCGGCGGAGAAAATGTAAGCGATATCGGCCAGGAGAATTCCGACGATCAGGATTACGTAGGTACCGCCGATGACGCCCAGACAGATAAAAAATGGGGCGTCACTGGACTTGCGTAGTCGATTTTTAGAGGTGGGCGTTGCTGACACCTGGTGAGATCTCCTACGGTCGTGGCGTGCTTCCAGGAGTGCCAGGGGTGCTGGATGACATATCCAATCGCCAGTTGAAACCGGCTTGCTCGAATTGTTTCCGCGAAAGTGAAATGGTGTCAAATAATCGTTCGTTCAGTCTCTTGAACCGTGAAGAGCGGGCGATGCTGTAAGGCTGAATCGCCTTGGCGAGATCCGAGGTGATCGGAATCACGTCCAGCTTGCTCTGTTCTGCCAGGGTATCGGTTCGATAGGCCAGCACTACGTCGGCAGCGCCGGTGGTAATATTGGGGATCAACAGCGCCGAGGAGGCGGTCTCGGTGACGATGTTCTGGTTTTGCTTGATGGTCTCGTAGACATTGGTGCTCTCGAGCAGGCGTCTGCTTAGGATGCCGATAGTACATTGCTCGGGGTGGCCTAGTGCGATGCGAATTCCAGGGCGTTTCAGGTCGCTCAACTGAAGGATTTTCTTAGGGTTTCCTTGTTGTACCACCATGACAATGTCGGTATCGGAGATATGAGTTCCCTCTTCGAAAAGATCCTGAACCGTTTTTAAGTAATAGACATCGCAGGCCATGTAGGAGTCGGGAAATCCTTTTCCTTTGTTTTTCTGTAGAGTTCGCATCTGGGATGTCAGGATGCCGCATCCGTTGTAGACCGTATTGACGGTGACTCCTTCGCGTTCCTCAAAACGCTTTATGACCGGTTCGATGGCCCGCCGGTTCACGGAGCCGGCAAAAAACGTAATCTCAGGGCGTTGCTGCCAGATGTCACCCTCCAGGACACGGAAGCCTTTCTTGCTGAACGTCTGTAAACCCCGATCGCGAGCGCTGATGAAACGCGCGAAAGCCAGGGCCGCAGGTGGATTCGTAGAACCCTTCAAGACACAGATCTGAATCGTGGCTTCTCCCGAGTCCAGTTCGGGACAGGAAATTTGCCGAAGTTCCGGGTATTGGCCTACCGTCGCATCCCAGATGATACCGGCTTGGACGGCCTTGAGCTTGACGTCAACAGCCACCTCGTTGACGGTGGGCTTGAAGACGCCGCGTTTGGTGACGTTCGCATTGAGTTTTTCCCAGTGTCCGGATTTGGTCAATAACTTGCGAGTTTTCTTGCCGATGGCTGCAGCCTCCGGGTTTCCCAGGCAGACACGGTTGGCAGGATCCAGCAAGTCGTCGAGTCCCTGGATGGATTTGTTATCTTTGTGGACGACGATGACGGGCTTCATCAGGGCTAACGGGATCGACTCGGCAGCTAACCCTTTCTCTCGGGCTAATCGGATGTAACTGTCATCTGCTGCCAGGTAGAGGTCCCCTTTCTTGGTTACGTCGATCTGTGCCAGCAATGTATTGGAACCCTGGTACAGGGGGCTGATCTCGACATCGTAAGCCTCCTGGTACTCATTAATCAGTTCCTGCATCGGGTAACGCATACCGGCAGCGCAATAGAGAAGGAGTTTCGATTTGGCTGATGAAACGTCTCCTGGAGACCTGGGGATAAGCATCCAGGACAGCACTGCTACTGCCAGTAGGGATGCTGTGGAGATCCAGAGTATTGAATTACTGCCACCGCGTGGGTAGTGTCGACGGGACCGGGCAGGCGAATCTTTGCCAGGAACCGTGGGGTTAGGCATGTTGGGGTCATTCATCAATTGGATGCCTCAGATAGGGTGGCCATTGCCGCAGTTCACACAATAACAGCAGGTTAACGTGCAAAAGGGTTGTTGTCGACGTGTCGACGGTTGTGAAACTGGCGGGGTGTCATGCCCGGTGACCCTCCATTGCAGCATCCGGGGGGGGCATCTAGCCCCCCCCCTCGTGAAGGGGGTGATCCCACGTATCAATCATCGCTCACTTGTTCTTGCAATTTTTGTGAGCTCACTTGTTCTTGCAATTTTTGTGAGAAGGAACGATAATTTCCAACAGTAAATGTTTTCAGCGTAACGGATCGTGCGTGTAGAACAAGGCAAGACGCAGAGGGAGAAATCATGCGACTAAGAATTCCTGCCGCGGCACTTTTGATTGCTGCAATCCTACTTCCCACCTCGACAATTTTGTTGGCTGCAGATGCTGCGCCCGGACTTGGTGATCCTGGCCAACTTAAATCCATTGCAATTCAAACCGGTCGTCTCCAGGATGGGGCGTTTCTCATCTCCGGACGGGATGCCGTTCAGCAACTGGTGGTAGAGGCGACCTATGACAGTGGCCAGGTTCGAGATGTCACTCGGGACGTGACTTACACGGCGACCCCGGACGGTATCGTCCAGGTGGATGCCAGTGGTTTCGTGTCACCGATCAAAGAAGGGGACGTCACGATCCAGGTGCGGACGGCGAAGGGACTCGATAGTAACGTGGCCGTGAAGGTTACGAATATCGCAGTCGACCTGCCAGTCAACTTTCCCAACCAGGTAGTGCCGATCTTTACGAAGTTTGGGTGCAACAGTGGGGGTTGCCATGGCAAGTCCGGCGGACAAAACGGGTTTCGTTTAGCGTTGCTGGGATTCGAGCCAGCCGAGGATTTTGAATACTTGGTGAAGGAAGGCCGCGGGCGGCGTTTGTTTCCTGCCGCTCCTGATCGCAGCTTGCTGTTACTCAAGTCCAGTGCCAAGTCGCCGCATGGTGGTGGCCACCGAATCGCAGTCGATTCTCCGGCATATCGCTTGATTTATCGTTGGATCGAGCAGGGAATGCCTTACGGAAACCCGGATGACCCCACGGTCGCACGCATCGAGGTCTATCCCAAGGAACGGCTGATGGGGTTTGATTCCACACAGCAAATCATAGTGGTTGCCCATTACACGGATGGTTCGACTAAGGATGTGACACGAACGACCCAGTTTGATTCCAATGATACCGAGATGGCCGAAGTCGATGTGACAGGTCTGGTGACCACGGCCAAGTTGACTGGAAGCGTGGCAGTGATGGCGCGTTACATGGGCCAGGTTGGTGTCTTTCGCTCAACGATCCCGCTGGGGATCGAGGTCACGGAACTGCCGGCAGCTAAAAACCTGGTCGACAAGCAAGTCTTTGCGAAGTTGACGTCGCTGGGAATGCCCAGTTCAAAGATTTGTGACGATGCTACGTTTTTGCGGCGCGTGACGGTTGATATTGCGGGTCGCTTGCCGACGCAGGTCGAATCGGAAGCTTTCCTGGCTGATCAATCCGCGGACAAACGAGCCAAGCGGATTGACCACTTGCTCAGCAGCACGGATTACGCAGACTTTTTTGCCAACAAGTGGAGCGCTATCTTACGCAACAAGCGTCGTAAGGAAGAAGATAAGGTGGCGACGTACGGATTCCATCATTGGATTCGTGAATCGCTTCACCAGAACAAGCCTTATGATCAGTTTGTCAGGGCCGTGCTGACGGCCAGTGGCAACCCGGCGTCAAACCCGGCGGTCGGTTGGTATCGCGAAGTGAAAGATGCTTCCGCACAAGTTGAAGATACTGCGCAACTGTTCCTGGGGTTGAGGATTCAGTGTGCGCGTTGTCATCATCACCCGTTCGAGGTCTGGAGCCAGCAGGATTACTATGGCTTCCAGGCGTTTTTCTCGCAGGTTGCCCGCAAGAAGAGCAATCGTCCCGGGTATGATCGCGTTTATCACAAGCGAGGCCTTGCCAAGGCACGCAATCCGAAGACCAACACCGACGTGACTCCCCGGGGCCTGGGCGCTGAGCCGACCGAGATTCCCCAGGATGTCGATCCGCGTCATGCCCTGGTCGACTGGATGTCAAGCAAGGAAAACACGTTCTTTGCCCCGGCCCTGGTTAATCGTTACTGGAAGCATTTCTTTGGCCGTGGACTGGTTGACCCCGAGGATGATATGCGGGCCACCAATCCAGCCACGAATCCCGAGTTGCTTAACGATTTGGCCCAGGACTTTATTGGTTCCGGATTCGATATCAAGCACCTGGTTCGAACGATCTGTAATTCGAATGTTTATCAACTGAGCTCGGAGCCCAACGAATGGAACCGCGATGACAAGCAGAACTTCTCGCGTTACTATCCGAAACGGCTGAATGCCGAGGTGCTGCTTGATGCCATCAACCAGGTGACCGGAACGTCAACCGGGTTTGGTGGAGTACCCACGGGTACACGGGCCACGCAATTGCCTGATAGTGGCTTTACTTCATACTTCCTGACGGTTTTTGGTCGTCCGGAATCCAGTAGCGCCTGTGAATGTGAGCGGTCCTCGGAAGCCAACCTGGCCCAGAGCCTGCATCTTCTGAACTCTGCCGAGATCCAGGGGAAACTGACCTCCGGTTCGGGTAATGCTGCCGTGCTTAGCAAGGATAAGGAACGAGAGCACGCAGTGAAGATTCGGGATCTGTACCTGCTGGCCTTCTCCCGGGAACCCTCGAGTGAAGAGGCCACGATTGCCCTGAAGCATATTGAGAAAGCAAAAGAACCAAAGCTCGCTTACGAAGATATTGTATGGGCCTTGATTAACACGAAAGAATTCCTGTTCAACCACTAGTGGGTTGTTACGGCAAGATGCAAAACCGCTTGCGGTTTCTGTTCGGTACGATCGGGCAGGATCGCAGTCGGGATGGTGAAATGGAGTTTGGTGGCACGGGGGACCGTGTAAGTAGTCCTGCCTTTGTTGATGCGATTCGAGCTTGATAGCTCGGTCGACCTGCCAGCCAGAGTGGCCGTTGGGCTGTTGATGCCAACGTGCTGTTCGTTCCATTACGCCAGTCTTTGTCCGGTAATATCCACGTGTTCGAAAAATAATTTAAAACGAGTGGTCGGGTTCATGGGCCACTGGATGAATCTCAAGGGGGGGATGTCATGTTGTTGAACCAAGTGTTGCGGTCCGATTGGTGTAGACATGCGGTAATGGCTTTGTTGGTCGTTGGCCTGTTGTCGCCGACTGTGCGAGCCCAGTTGCCGATTACCCAGCTCACCACCATTTATCCTGCCGGTGGCCAACAGGGGACCGAGCTGGAAGTCCAGGTCGCTGGGGGAGATCAGGATTCTCTGCAGCGCATGGTTTTCTCGCATGCCGGCATCGTAGCACAGCAAAAAACAACGCCAGCGACTGACCTGGTGCCCAAGGCCCAACCGGTGGCCGGTGCGTTCCTGGTGAAAATCGGGAAAGACGTTCCTGCCGGCATTTACGAGGCACGTGTGATTGGCCAGTTCGGTGTTTCCAATCCGCGTTGCTTTGTCGTGGGTGTTGCGGAAGAGGTTAGTGATAATGGTGCCAATCGTGAATTGGCGAAACCGCAGGTCATCAAGCTGGGGACGACGATCAATGGGCGAGCCGAGGCCAGTACCAGTGATTACTACCAGGTAGAACTGGCCGCCGGCCAACGATTGTTGGCCGATTGCATGGCTCAGCGAATTGATTCCCGACTGGATGGCAGCATGGTGCTGTTTAACGCCGACGGTCAGGAGTTGTTGCGTTCACGAGGGCATCGGCAGGGTGATCCCTTCATGGATTTTACGGCTCCGGTTGCTGGTAAGTATACGGTTGCGGTTGGCGATTTCGTCTATCGGGGGGGGGCCGAGTACATGTATCGGCTGAGTTTACATAGTGGACCCTATATCGACCTGATCGTTCCCTCGGTAGGAACGCCAGGTACGACGGGCAGTTTCACCGTTTATGGAAGAAATCTTCCCGGCGGTAAACCCGCAGCGGCGATGCGTAGTGGAGCAGTCACCCTGGAGCAGGTTACGGTACAGATTGCGGTTCCCAAGCAGGCAGAGTTGGCTGGTAAGCGGAATTTCTTTCAGCCGGTGCGAGCCGCGGGCCTCCAGGCGATCGCTTTCCAGTTGAATGGTTCGAATCCGGTCAGCGTTGGTCTTGCCGAGGCACCAGTCATGATCGAAAAAGAGCCCAACGCAACGGCTGATAAGGCACAGCAGATCACGGTGCCCGCGCACGTGTCCGGGCAGTTTTATCCAGCTCGTGATCAGGACTGGTACCAGTTCGCTGCCAAGAAAGGTGAGGTTTACTTGATCGAGGTCAGCTCGCAGCGGCGTGGCCTGGCGACGGATCCCGTTATGCTGGTGCAACGCGTGACCAAGAATGATAAGGGTGAGGAGACGATCGCCGATCTGAGCTTCGTGGATGACCCCGGTGACCGTAATGGTCGCATTGGGGGCGACTACGATGACACCACCGATGATCCCAGCTACCGACTTAACGTGGACCAGGATGCGGTCTACCGCGTGATGGTGCGAGATCAGTTTGGTGATAGTCGATCCGTACCCCATTCTACCTACGAATTGGCTATTCGGGCTGAGAAGCCTGATTACCAGTTGCTGGCATTACCCAAGCAGATCAAGACCGCCAACGCGAACGAGGTCAAGCTGTTTTCTCCGGTGCTGCGTCGGTCCGATAACATGCTGATGGAGGTTCGCGTGCTGCGGCAAGATGGCTTTAGCGGTGAAGTGGAGATTTCCGTGGAAGGATTGCCAGCCGAGGTGACTTGTCAAAAGACGACTGTCGTGGCTGGACAGAATTCGGCTAACCTCGTGTTTACAGCGAGCGAAAAAGCCAAGGCCTGGACAGGACCGATTCGAATCGTGGGAACTTCCCAGGTAGAGGGTGCCGCATGGAACCGCGTGGCTAACGTGGGTACGGTTGTCTGGAATACTGCTAATCGTACGCAGATCGCCGCGGCCTTCCGCTCGTCGAGAGACCTCTGGCTATCCGTGGTCGATATGGAGGATGGAGCGGCCCTGGTTCAGGTTGGTGATGACAAGGTGCTGGAGACCTCGCTGGGAGGGAAATTGGAAGTTCCCGTCAAGGTGGCACGCGGTGCTGGTTTGGCCGGTGATTTGAAGCTGGTATCCACGGGGGTCCCAGGTGAAGTGAAGCCGGGAGATCTTACGGTTAAGGCTGCTGACAAGGAGGCCAAACTGGCCGTGTCGATTACCAACGCCAAGGCCAAGCCGGGGCTTTACCAGTTCTATTTGCGGGCTGAATCGAAGGTGAAGAGATCTCGCAATCCGTTGGCGATCACTGCGGCTGAGGAACAGCAGAAACACTTGGATGCCTTGGTGAAAACGACGGCGGAGGCAACCAAGAAGGTTACTGCTGAAAAGGATGCTGCTATCAAGCAGGCGCAAACGGATGACCAGCAGATGAAGACTGCACAGCAGAAACGTGACGCGATGGCCAAGTTGGCCACGGCTGCTGAAACCGTCGTCAAGCAAAGTACCGCCAAGCGTGATGCGTCCCAGAAGGCTGCTGCGGCAGACAAGGATAATGCGGGCCTGGCAGATGCATTGAAGGCCAGCCAGAAAACACTCGATGATGCTGCTGGTAAGTTGGCAGTTGCGAAGAAAACACTCGAGACGGCACAGGCAGAACTGGCTCAGGTGCAGGCTAAAGCCAAGGTTTCCACGGAGGCCAAGGTGAAGTCTGAGGCGGCCTTGAAAGAGCAGCAGGCCAAGGCCAAGCGGATTACCGATGCCAAGGCAGCCGCGGACAAGAAAGTCGCTGACGTCAAGAAGGCCAATGCGGCCAAGGACGTGAACGTCTCGATCATCTCTACGCCGATCAAGTTGCGCGTGGTAGCGACGCCTATCGCGGTCAAGTTGAACACGGACAAGGCCCAGGTTAAGCCGACCGAAAAGGTTCAGGTTACCGTGGCACTGGAGCGGAAGTACGGCTTTGTGGAGCCCGTGGAGCTGACCCTGGCACTTCCCAAGGGCGTCGCTGGGATCACAGCTGCCAAGGTAACTATTGCCAAGGATAAAAATGATGCCACGATTGAGATTGCCACGACGGACAAGGCAACACCGGGTACCCATGCAGTAACGGTTCAGGCTGCAGGGACGTTTAATAAACTCAAGGTGGCGGCCAGTGGTGCCCTCAGTTTGACAGTGGAAAAGCCCGCAGCCAAGGAATAATAGATAATTAGTTGAAGGTGTGGCCCCGGTGGGGTTGGCCTGGCTTGTAAGGAAAATTTGCGAAAGAGTTAACCGGTCAGGGAGCGATTTCTGGCCAGGTCGTCTTTTAAATAGGTGGAACAAAATCATGAGAAAACTGTTTGATATCCGGTTGATCACTTGTGGCATCGTGGGTTTGTTAACCCCGGTGATTATGTTCCAGGGTGCGGCACTGGCGGCCGAAGAAGGCGATGCCATCGCGATTGCCAAGGTAGAGCATGATGGACCCGTTGATTTCGAAAAGGAGATCCTGCCTATTTTTCGGCGCAACTGCCTGGCCTGCCACAATGCCACGGATGCCGAGAGTGATTTGGTGTTGGAGACTCCCCAGACGATTAGTAAAGGTGGTGCCGAGGGCCCCGTGGTCGTGGCTGGTAAGCCAGGGATGAGTTCATTGCTCTTGCTGGCAGCTCGTCAGGAAGAGTCGTTCATGCCGCCCGACGATAATGATGTCGGTGCCAAGAAGATGACTCCCCAGGAACTGGGCTTGATTAGCCTCTGGATTACGGAAGGTGCCAAGGGAACGGTTGTCGGTAACCAGGGTCCCAGTTGGCAACCTCTACCGGCAGGTGTGAATCCTGTCTATACCGTGGCCGTTTCACCCGATGGGCAGTATGCGGCGGCCGGTCGGGCGAACCAGATCTTTCTCTATCACGTGCCGACCAAGCGAGAAATTGGCAGGTTGTCTGATGCCGAAATCGTCAAGCAGGGAATTTACAAGCAACCTGGAGTGGCCTTCATGGACCTGGTTCAGTCACTAACGTTTAGTGCCGACAGTAACCTGTTGGCCGCGGGCGGATTTCGTACCGTCAAAGTCTGGGAGCGTTCTCCTTCACTCAAGTTCGGCGAACGTAATGCGCTTGCCGATATGCCCCACGCTATATCCGTTTCCAGCGATGGAAAGATGGCTGCACTGGCCTTGAATAATGGTTCCATCGTCCTGGTGGATGCGGCTAGTGGAAAAATTACCAAGACATTGACCGGCCATGCCGGAGCGGTCTCGTCGGTGCAGTGGTCTGCGGATCAGTCGCTAGTATTTTCAGCTGGAGCGGACAAGACAATCCGCAGTTGGACGGTGGCGGACGGAAAACAGCAGGCGTCGTTGGAAACGCCGGCTCCGATTCATGCCATCGCACTCGTTGGCGAAGGGCAGCAAATCGCTGCCGCGAGCGAAGACAAGACGATCCGTATCTGGGCGTTGCCGGGCTCCAAGCCGGCTGCCGATCCCGCTGCCGAGGCAGTCAAGAAAGACGAGGAAAAGAAAGACGAGAAACCGGCAGAGCCAATGCCTCCCAAGCCTATCCGTGAATTAGCGGGCCACACCGGGCCCGTGCTGGCGTTGGTAGCCATCGCGGACAAGCAGTCGCAATTGGTATCGGCTGGTCAGGATGGTACCGTCCGGCACTGGCAGGTGGCCGATGGAAAGTTGATCCGACAAATGAGTCACGGTGCGCCCGTAACGGCGGTCGCCGTTCGTCCCGATGGTTCGCGCATTGTCTCGACCAGTGACAACAAGACGGTCAAACTCTGGAATGCCACGGATGGTAAGCAGGTTGTCGAGTTGAAGGGTAATTTTCGCGAATCGCTTCAGCTCGAGAAGCTGAAACGCCAGGTGGCCCTGGCAACGCGCCATTTTGACCTGGCCAAGAAAGATCTGGACGAAGGGAATAAGCGCAAAAAATCAGAAGAGGATAACCTCAAGAAATCTCAGGAAGCGGATAAGAAGGCAGCTGAGGACCTGGCGAAGAAAGTAGAAGCCGCTAAGAAACCGATGGCTGATAAAGTTGCCGCTGATAAAACGCTGGAAACGGCTAACAAGGCCAAGGTAACGGCTGAAGCGACCCAGAAGACGGCCGTCAAGGCGAATACTGACTCTGCGGCCGCTCTCAAGAAAGGGCAGACCGACGCCAACACTGCCAAGACAGCGTTGGCAGCAGCTACCAAGGCTGCTCAAGACGCTGCCGCCAAGCAGAAGCAGGCTGACGAGGCCGCCAAGAAAGACGCTGCCAATGCGGATTTGAAAAAGGCTGCGGCAGATGCAGCGACGGCCTCCCAGGCAGCCGAGGGAAAACGTCAGGCTGCGGATAAGGTTTTGCAGGATGCGACGAAGCTCGTGACGGATTTAACCGCCAAGCAAAAAGTTGCAGCGGATGGCAAGAAGAAGGCAGATGCAGATTTGGCTAAGGCGACGAGTGATGCAAAAGCGGCTGATGCCAACGTGAAAAAGCTGACTCCCGTGGCGCAGAAAGCCACGGATGAAAAAACAGCTTCAGAACGCGCTGCCAAGGCGGCCAAGCGGACCGTCGAGCGGGCGACCGCAGCGGTCAAGAAAGCCACGGATGCGATTCCGGGCTTTGACGCTATCGTGAAAGCGAAAGAGGCTGAACAAAAGCAGGAACAGACAGGTTCTGAGGCGTCCCAGAAAGCGGCGACCGAGGCTGAAAAGCCATGGCGGACGGCGGCTTTTTCGGCAGATGGCAGTTCCTTTGTCGTGGCCGGTGATGACCATAAGCTGCACCTGTTCGATGCAGAAACCGGTCGGGCAATCGAGGTCTTTGAGGGACATACCGGACCCGTGTCCGCAGCAGCATTCCTGCCGGACAACCGGTTATTGACCGCATCAGCGGACAAGTCCGTGGTGGCCTGGTCGACGCAAGTGCAGTGGAACCTTAAGCAGCGTATTGGTGATGGGTTGAAGAGTGATGTCCTGGCCGATCGCGTTACGGCAATGGATTTCAGTAGTGATGGAAAGCTATTGGCCACGGGCGGAGGCGAACCTTCCCGTAGTGGCGAAATCAAGATCTGGAATGTTGCGGATGGGAAACTGGTACAGGCTCTCAAAGAGCCACACAGTGATACGGTGTTTGCAGTCGAGTTTTCACGCGATGGTCAATACATTGCCAGTTCTGCTGCAGATCGGTTCGTGAAAGTGTTCCAGGTTAGCGATGGTAAGTTCGTGAGGGCTTTTGAAGGTCACACTCATCACGTACTGGGTGTTAGTTGGAGTGCCGATGGTCGCACCCTGGCCAGTAGTGGGGCTGACAAGGTGATCAAAATCTGGGATTTCCGTACGGGGGACCAACAACGAACGATCGCTGGTTTCAGCAAGGAAGTGACCGCTATCAAGTTCGTGGGCGACAGCGTGAACGTGGTGGCATCTTCCGGCGATAAATCGGTGCAGATGAAGAAGACGGATAACGGAGGAAACGTTCGTTCCTTTGCCGGTTCAGGTGACTATGTCTATGCCGTGTCGTGTACTGCGGATGGTAAGATTATCGCTGCTGGCGGGCAGGACAGTATTGTCCGGATCTGGTCCGATGACGGAAAAGAGGTGGTTAAATTTTCACCCCCCGAACCCGCCGAGAAACCCGCTGAAGCGGGTGGTGTTAGCGAATAGGACCCTCGGAGTCTGGCTAGGTCGTCCTCTCGGCAGACGCCGAGCCAAGGGTTAGTCGCAGGAAATTCAAAGCCTGCTTGGCGCTGCGCGCTCGCAGGATTGCCGGATGCCCGCGGTAGGGTGACGAACTACAGCGAACTTCTGTCCCGATAGCCAAGGCGTAGTGAATGCGGTCGTCAGCATGGTTCCAGGCGGTATTGGTCGGCTCGGGGCCCAGGACCAGGACGATGTCAGTCTCCAGTCGCTGGCAGGCATCCTGCGCGATGAGGCGAACCAGTTCCTCGGCCGTTACGGTGGATAACTGGGAAGCGTTGTGATCTTGCCAGCAGGTATTCAGCAGGGCGGGATGGGGTATCACCCATCCTCCCTGGTAGCCAGTTAATTCCACGGACAATTCTCCCAGCCATTGGGTCATCAGTCCTGTACTCCCACATTCGAGGGTAGCCAGTGAAAGGCCGTGTGCCTGTAGCAGGTCTGGGATGACATGAGGCAGGTCGAGATCACCTTCACCAAAAACCAGGTCGCCCAGGCAATCGTGAATCGTGGCGATGGTTTCCTGCATGGCGGCATGACATTCGTCCGTGGTGTTTCCTTCTGCAGAAATACGCAACGTGATCGTGGCCTGGCTAACGGTGATTCCTACCGTGGGTTGCCTTCCGCGACGAATCAGGTCCGGTAGCATTTGTTCCAGGTCGCTCTCACCAATGCCAAAGCACTTGATCTGGTGATGGGTAATCAGTCGCCTCTGGCCGCCAATTTGGGAGATGATCCTGGGTTGCACGGTCTCGTTCCACATTTCAAACATCTCGGCCGGTACGCCAGGCAGGGCAAAGATGCGTGAAGCGTGCTGGGTGCTGCTGTTGACGGTCAGATCGATGCCTGGGGCACTGCCATGAGGATTGGGAATGACGAGGCTGCCTTCGGGAAACATGGATTGCACGATGTTGCTGGCAGGCATTTCACGATTTCGAGAACGGAAAAGATTTTCTATGTGGGCGAGTGCTTCCTTGTCCTGTTGAAGTGGGCGAGCGGTGGCCTGGGCAATGGTTTCACGTGTCAGGTCGTCGGCCGTGGGGCCCAGCCCTCCGGTGCAGACGACAAAGTGAACACGCTCTAGTGCCTGGCGAATGACCTGGATGCCGGTTTCCAGGTCGTCGGCAACCGTGGTATGCAGGAGGACCCGGATACCCAGGTCCGCAAGTTGCTGGCTGATCCACTGGCTATTGGTATCAAGTCGTTGTCCGCTGGTAAGTTCGTCACCGATAGCAACGATTTCGGCTGTCAGCATGGTTACCCTGTGTTTGGCCAGTCCTGTTGAGTGGGAAATACCGTTATAAGAATCAAGAATCTATTGAGCATTGTGGCATTTGCTGGCGATACTGCAATGACCCGCTGGATTCCCGATATAATGAATGCACTATGACTGAAAAGAGTTTTTCCATTGAAGGCATGACCTGTAACCATTGTGTTGGAGTCGTGACACGGGCCTTACTGGAGGTGTCTGGTGTGACCTCAGCAACGGTGGATCTCGAACAAGAAACGGCCAGCGTTGCCTATGATCATGATCAAGCTCGTATCGAACAAATGGTCGACGCGGTTCGTTCGGCAGGCTTCGAAGTTCGATCTGCCGATCTGACGGAGCAGCAGAATACGTCAATTCCTGTCGTCGGGCTGGAAGTCGCAGGAAAAGTGGAGAGCAAGGGAGTGGATCCAGCCCCTTCCGAGTGGCGGCGAGCGGTGCTGGATGTGACTGGAATGCATTGTGCCAGTTGCACCTCGCGTGTGGAGCAGGCAATGGAACAGCTTGCTGGTACAGGCCAGGCACATGCAAATTTGATCACGGAGCAAGTCGCGGTTGATTACGACCCTCGGGAGTGTTCCACAGAGGAACTCGTGAGGAGATTAACCGAGGCAGGTTATCCAGCTACGATCGTCTTGAAACAACAAACGGCGAAAGAGTTAGCAAGCCGGCCGGGACAGGCAGCGGCGGTCTGGGGGCGACGCCTGTTGTGGGGCGGTGGCTTGGCGGTTCTCTTGCTGGTAACCCATGTCGCAGTTTCCTTGCAGGCCCCAGTGTTGCTGGGCTGGCTTCAGTTACTGCTAGCCAGTTGCTTGCAGTGGGGGCTTGGGAGGAGCTTTTACGTGGGAGCCTGGCGACGAGCACGGCAGGGGTCCACTAACATGGACACATTGATTGCATTGGGGTGTACGGCTGCCTATGGCCGAGGGCTTTTTTATTATTGCTGGGAGCGCGACGCGACGATGTTCCTGGAGGCGGGCATGATCCTGACGATCGTGACCCTTGGGAAATTCCTGGAGGCACGGTCCAAGGGGCAGGCATCGCAGGCGATTGGAAAACTACTGGAACTGGTACCGCCGATGGTTTCAGTTCAGCGTGCAGGCCTGGAATCTGTGCTGGTGGAGGAGGTTGACCGGGGCGAAATTATCCTGATTCGTCCAGGTGACAAGGTGGCCCTGGATGCAGAAATCGTATCTGGTAACAGTGCCCTGGATGAATCGTGGGTGACAGGTGAATCCATCCCGGTGGAAAAGAAGACCGGGAACCGTGTGTGGGCAGGTACGGTAAACGGGACAGGTGCGTTAACGGCCAGGGTAACCCAGGTGGCCCAAGAGACTTCACTGGCGCAGGTTATCGCGATGGTGCGCCGCGTGCAGGAATCCCGGGCCGATGTGCAGCGGTTGGCGGACCGCGTGGTCCAGGTATTTGTGCCAGTCGTTCTGTTGATATCGATGGTAACCCTGGTGAGCTGGATGGTCGCTGATGATCCGGGCCAGGGGTTGCGTTGTATGACAGCAGTGCTGGTGGTTGCTTGCCCCTGTGCACTCGGCCTGGCAACTCCCACGGCCATTCTTGTTGCCAGTGGCTATGGTGCCCAGCGAGGTATCCTGGTCAAGGAAGCGCAGGCACTGGAAACAGCGGGGCGACTCAATACGCTGGTTTTTGATAAGACGGGGACCCTAACCGAAGGGCAGGCCACGGTCACGGAAGTGTTGCTGGTCGAGGGAGTAGAGCGAGAGGCGTTTTTAAGAGGTCTTGCGGCAGCGGAATTATCGAGCAGCCATCCCTTTGCAGCTTCGATTGTGGCAGCCGTTGAGCCCTTGCTGGAACCGTTACCGATGGCCAGCGAGTTAACGACTTTTGCGGGGGAAGGGATCGTTTCGCAGGTGCAGGAACAATCCTGGGCAGCCGGTAATGAACGATTGATGCAACGGCTGGAAGTTGATGTGCCGGGAATAATGCAGGATGCCGTTGAACGTCAGCGGCAGGATGGTCGCACACCACTGCTCGTGGCCGTGGACGGAGTCTTCCAGGGAGTGGTGGTGGTTAGTGATCCGGTCAAGCCGACTGCTCGGCAGGCAGTGTTGAGGCTCCAGTCGCTGCGATTGAACCTCTGGATGATCTCTGGGGATCATCATGTAGTGGCTGAGTCGATTGCTGGCCAGTTGGGGATTGAGCAGGTTATGGCCGAAGTGACGCCACAGCAGAAGCAGGCCGAGATCGAGCGACTGCAGCAGGCTGGTCGCGTGGTTGGCATGGTCGGCGATGGTGTTAATGATGCGCCGGCACTGGCTGTTGCGGACCTCGGGATTGCGTTGGGAACTGGTACGGATGTTGCTGTGGAGTCAGCAGATGTGATCTTGATGCGAGATGATTTGGGCCTGGTGGCCGAGACGGTAGTATTGGCTCGAGCGACGATGCGTACAATTTACCAGAATCTCGGCTGGGCCATGGTGTATAATAGCCTGTTGTTGCCTGCCGCGGCCGGTATCCTCGTGTTGCTCGGTGGCGGGCGGGAGTTTCTCGTGCCTCCCATGATGGCGGCGGCAGCGATGGGACTGAGTAGCGTGTCTGTTGTTGGTAACAGTCTGCTGTTAAAAAAACGGGCGATCGGGTAAATTTTGTTTAATTGATCCACGTAGGTGCGAAGGTAATTTACGTTTCCAGTTTTTGTTGATGGTGCAGTACCGGTGGAAGATCCTCACTTGGAAGACAACGATCAGACGCATACGTCGTATCAGGCTGCCGGCCAAGAAACACTTGGGACCGATGACACGGAGACGACGCATGATTTGGTCGATGACCTGCCGTCGGTATCTGCGGAGGCCGGCCAGCCTCGTTTACCAGCATTGGGTGATTATATCCTGCTGGGGAAAATTGGCGCGGGCGGCATGGGCCGGGTGTTCAAGGCGAAGCATCGCACCATGGATCGGCTCGTGGCCCTGAAGATGTTGCCTCCGGGGCGCATGAAGGATCCGGAGCAGGTCAGTCGCTTCCACCGCGAGGTTAAGGCAGCTGCCAAGTTGTTTCATCCCAATATCGTGACGGCGTTCGATGCCGGCGAACAGGCTGGGATTCATTACCTTGTCATGGAGTACGTGGACGGTAGTGCCCTGTCGAAAACCGTTAAGCAGCACGGGCCTGTGATGCTTGATACAGCGATCAGCTATATCTTGCAGGCAGCCCAGGGACTGGAGTACGCCCATTCTCGCGAGGTCGTTCATCGTGACATTAAACCCAGTAATCTCATGCTGGATGAAGACGGCACTGTCAAGATTTTGGATATGGGAACGGCGCGCTTCGACGAAGAAGAAAAGGAGGAGGATAACCTGACCCAGACGGGTGTCATCATGGGGACTGTGAACTACATGTCGCCTGAGCAGGCACGCGATGCGCACAAGGTCGATTATCGTACCGATATCTATAGCCTGGGCTGTACCTTTTACTACCTGCTCACGGGAAAACCTCTCTACGAAGGAGACATGATCCAGACGTTGTTGGCACATGCTCAGAAGCCTATTCCGAATGTCCAGGAATATGATCGGGAAATTCCTGATTGGGTAGATGACGTGCTGAAACGTATGCTGGCCAAGAAACCGGATGATCGGTACCAGTCAATCACGGAGTTAATCGCCAGCGTGGAAGAATCCCTGCGTGGCGAACAGGACGATGGCGATGATGAGTCGCGGGAAATTCACGGTATGTTATCCGCCTCCGACATGCTGGCCAGCCTGGCCGCGCGCGGAGATTCGGTAGCACACAATATCGTGGGGATTGACCTGGGAACCAATCATTCCGCAGTGGCTTATGTGAATGCGGTTGGAAAGCCGGTCGTGGTCACGGATGCGGAGGATCAATGGCAGATTCCCAGCGCTGTCTTGATTAACGGTATCAGTACCGTGGTTGGTTATTCGGCATTGCAGCAGGCGGATGAACGGCCCAGTGACCTGGCCCTGGAAATCAAGCGATTTGTAGGCAAGCAGTTTTTTCCAGAGGTGTTGCAGGGTGATCGTTATCCACCGGAAGTCCTGTTGGCCCTGGTGCTTTCCAGGCTGGTTGATAACATGCAGCGCCGAGTCGAGGGACCTTGTCACCAGGTGGTCATTGCAGTTCCTGCACATTTCGACGAGGTGGCTCGTAAAGCCGTCCAGGATGCTGGGTATATCGCGGGTGTAGAGGTGATCGATATCATCAATGAACCAATGGCCGCCGCCTTGGCTTATGGGTATCAGCAGTTGCATGAGCAAGCAGCGGACCAGGTGACGGCACCGGCAGGAAACGTCTTGATCATGGACATGGGAGCTGGCAAGCTGGATGTCATGGCCTTGAAACGGCAGGGGCACCAATGGGCGGCTGTAGCTTCTGATGGAGATACCCGGTTGGGTGGTCGAGACTGGGATGATTGCCTGGAAGAAATGATTGCCCAGGAATTTCAAAAACAGTACCAGGCAGATCCCAGGGCCCGCGAGGAGGATGTTCTTCGCCTCTGGAAAACAGCGGAGTCTGTCAAGCACCGGTTGTCGCAGCGGGATAACGTGACCGTCCGCTTCCAGGCTGGTAAGCATATTGTCGAGCAGAAAATTACGCGTGATCAATTCGAGGAGCGATGCGTTGAACTGTTGGGTCGTGTTCGTCAGTGTGTCAACAGTACGATAGAAAATGCGAAATGGGATGTCCAGGATATTGACCAGGTGATCCTTGTTGGTGCTGCCACGCAGATGCCGATGATTCAAAAACTGTTGCGAGAAATTATTGCCGAACGTACCTCCGTGACTATGATCGACCCTTCCTCCATTGCCCAGGGGGCTGCGCTGCATGCCAGCTATCTGAGGGTCCGGGAATCCAACGGCGAACCGGAACAGGTGTATTCCAATGTCAGTTCCCACAGCCTGGGGATCGTCGGGACGGATACCAAGACGGGACGGAAAATCAATGCTGTCGTGATTCCGCGAAATACCCAGTTGCCAGTCACGACGCAACGTACCTTCAAGACACACAAGGAAGGCCAGGAATCGGTGATGATCCAGATCATCGAAGGTGAAAGTCTTTCGCCCCAGGAATGTCAGCCGATTGGACAGTGTGTTATTGAGAACCTTCCCGTGGATCTGCCGGCACGCAGCCCGGTGACCGTGGAGTTTCATTACAGCAGCAATGGCCGGCTCAATATTTTCGTGGAGTCACCGGATACTGGCTACCGGGCTACCAAGGAGCTCACGCGAGCTGCAGGACTGGCCAATGTCGATTTGCATCGTTGGCGGGAGTGGGTTGAGACGGTCATGCTTTGTAGCAGCATGGTTTAGCAGCTCGGCTAGAAATCGTTTTCCTGGCCTGCGAAACAGGCTATTTTGACTGGTTGCCGGCCGTTTGCCAGTCTGCCTATCTTGCCGGTTAATTGCCCGCTTCACATTGACAGCAAAGAGCTGGACGCATATTATCCCCAACCCAAGGTTTGCTTGGCTTTTATCGAGGTGAAACAGTCTGGGCGACGTCGTCCGGGAAACCTCGCAGCCTGAAAAGTCGTCTTGTTTGTAGAGGTAATCGTGACGTTGTTTGGTGGATTGGAACATATTGTACGTGAGCAGGAGCCGTTGGCTCCCTATACTTGGTTTCGGCTCGGTGGAACCGCCGGTTATTTTGCGGAACCCGCTACCGAGGCAGAGCTCACGGATATCGTGACACGATGTTATGAGAACGAAGTCCCGGTTCGATTGCTGGGGGGAGGATCCAATATCTTGGTTGCAGAGACCGGATTCGCCGGACTCGTGTTGCATCTTTCAGCAGCTGTGTTTTCGCAGGTTGAGGTGACCGACTCACGGGTGCGTGCCGGGTGCGGCGCCAAGCTGGCTCACCTGGTTTCCGCGGCAGTAGGTGCTGGACTGGCCGGGTTGGAGCAACTTGCGGGAATTCCGGGGAGCGTAGGTGGTGCGTTGCATGGAAACGCTGGAACGCAAAGTGGTGATGTCGGCCAGTGGGCTTCCCAGGCTGTGGTCATGACACGCGATGGATCGCTGGTGACGCGTACTGCCGAGGAGTTGAGGTTTAGTTACCGTCAATCAAGCTTGGATGAGTTGGTGATTCTCAGTGGTGAGTTTGCCTTAGACGAAGATGATCCGCAGGAAGTCGTGAAACGGATGCAAACTTCATGGATCGTGAAGAAGTCTGGGCAACCGACTGGACAGCAGGGTACCGGTTGTGTGTTCAAGGATCCTGGTGGCGTGACGGCAGCTAGTCTGATCGATCAGTCCGGTCTTAAGGGGCACTCGGTCGGTGGAGCACGCATGAGCGAAGAGCACCCTAACTTTATTTTGGTCCAGGAAAACGCCACCAGCCAGGATGTGCTGGATGTAATTGATGCGACTCGTAATGCGGTCCAGGAACAGACAGGATTGGAACTGGAGTTGCAGATCGAGGTTTGGTAATTGACGGTTCGGAGCAGAGGCTGGCGACTATTGCCAGTGCCTGTTCGGATCGCATGTGAAGCAGATGCCCGTTGCAAGGGCCATCAAGGAGGATGGCAATGAATGCTGCAGCTGATAGTGGAGGCGGACGTTTTTCCCGGCTGTTTTCTCGCCGCTGGTGGCCTTCTGGTAAAGTGGCTCGACTGCTGTCGATCCTCGTGGCCTGCCTGGTAGTCATGGTGGGTCTGGTAACTGCCTGGAATCATTGGGGTGGTCTCGTAACCGGAGATTCCCAGTATCGGCTACAGGCCGATTGCCTGGAAATGACACCACAACCTTCCTGGATCCGTAGTGACATTAAAGATGAGGTCATTCAGCAGGGAAGTCTTTCAAGTATGCCCTTGCTGGATCACCAGTTGACGGTCAACGTGGCCCGCGCTTTCGAGCTGCATAGCTGGGTCGAACGGGTGGAACGCGTTCAGAAACGACCAGGACCTGTCGTTCAGGTGGAACTGATTTATCGGCGCCCTGTCGCCATGGTCGAGGTGCTTTCCGACGATCAACCAGGCTTGCTGCCGGTCGACCGGTTTGGCGTGGTGTTGCCGCCGGGCGATTTTTCCGCTGACCAGGCCCGAGATTACCTTCGTGTGGTCGTGGATTACCATCAACCGATTGGCCCACTGGGAACCTCCTGGGGTGATGATCGCGTCGAAGGTGGAGCAGTCATTGCTTCACTGTTGCAGGAAATCGATTGGCAAGAAGTCGGAATCTATCGCGTTGTGGCGATCTCCCAGGAAGATAATCCTACCCGATCAGATTTCCGTTATGACTTGCTGACACGGAACCAGCAGCGTCTTCACTGGGGTAAGGCCCCGGGTAGTGAACTGCAGGGTGAAGCCTCTGCCACCAAGAAAATATCACGGTTGGTAGAATATGTTCAGCTGCACGGTGGCCTGACAGGAAATCAGGATTCACAGATTATTGATCTGCGGCAGGAACCCTCCGATCGTCTGTCGGGTACGGAAACGAGCCCGCGGCGTTGACCGTTTGCCAGCTCCGCTAATCAACCAGGTGGCGTTCGTCAGGCAGTTGTTGTTCCAACGCGTCCTGCTGGATGCTCTCCTGCAACTCTTCGCGAGCGATTGGTGTTGTTGGCGGCGCTTCAATGCCGAGGCGAACGTTTCCGCCGGCAATTCGGACCACCGTCACAGTGACCTCATCGCCAATCTGGATTTTTTCCCCAACCTTCCGGCTAAGAACTAACATAAGTCGGTACCAAATTTCGAGACATGTTTTCCCCGTGTTGGTCGTCCATGTGCGGAAATAGCGGATGCGGTAACATTACGTGTTACCGTATCAACGTTTCCCGGCTTCTTGACACCAAGAGCACGACCCACCAGAGGGCAAGGCATAATCTTCCCTGAATAATGCTAATTATCTTGCTTAAGCGTTAACAACTTCCTGGTCACCCGATTCCGTGGATGCGGTTTAAGAAGTTTGCGGAACGCATTTATCTAAATTAATAGGGCCTTGAATAAACGGCAGCCTACCAATGGCGCTCGGTACCCGCAACACCCCCCCCGCAACGGTTCGTAGGCTGAGGCGGTAGGAGGCTGGCGTTATCGTCCCAAGAAGAAGACATAGGGACTATGGGGTAAATGTAGAAGACTGGTCGCTTTACGTATAGCTGGCAGTGGCCGCTGCTAAGGCAGTTCCTGCTTGGCAAGGGTGACCCTGTTCGGCAAGGAGTGTTTCGAGGGCCTCCAGAAAAGTCAAAACATTCTCTTGTCGCGAGGCGTAGCCCATAAGGCCGATTCGCCAGACCTTTCCCTGGAAGGCACCCAGGCCGCCACCAATTTCAATGTTAAACCGTTCCAGTAGTTGTTTTCTCGTATTACCATCATCGATTCCCTCGGGGATGTGGACGGCATTGAGCATCGGGAGTTGGTATCCTTCTTTGGCCGAATAGCGGATATCCAGGGCAGCCAACCCTGCCTTTAACGCCTGGTGGTTACGGGCGTGACGCTCATGGCAAGCATCGAGACCTTCCTCGTGGATGATACGTAGGGCTTCGTATAGGGCATACGTCATGTTGATCGGTGCCGTGTGGTGGTAGGCACGAGCACTTCCCCAATAGTTGGCCAGCATGGAGACATCCAGGTACCAGCTCTGAACTTTGTGTGTACGGTTCTGGATGATTTTCATGGCACGAGGCCCAAAGGACACGGGAGCCAATCCAGGAGGACAGCTGAGGCATTTTTGGGAACCCGAGTAAATGGCGTCGATTTCCCAGGCGTCAACTTCCACGGGAACGCCACCCAGCGACGTGACGGCGTCAACCAGCAGCAGGGAATCATGTTCGTGAACCACGCGGGAAATTTCTTCGATCGGCTGCCAGGCTCCGGTGGATGTTTCGGCCATCACGATTCCCACGATCTTAGGTCGGCAGGCTTTGATGGCCTCGGCCAGTTCGTCGGGGTGGAAGACTTCCCCCCAGGGTCGTTCCAGCTTCGTTACCTGGGCACCTGCACGTTCGGCCACATCGGCCATGCGCATTCCGAAGACACCGTTGATGCAAACAAGGACCGAGTCACCAGGTTCAACCAAGTTGACGATGGTGGTTTCCATGCCAGCCGATCCGGTGGCACTGATCGCCATGGTCATTTCATTCTGCGTCCGAAAAAGGCCGCGCAGCATTCCCTGCAGGTCGTTCATGAGTTGCAGGTAGTAGGGATCCAGGTGGCCGACCGTGGGCTTTCCAATGGCATCCAGAACGCGTGGATGGATGTCGCTTGGACCTGGGCCTAACAGGGTGCGGAGTGGTGGGTTGAGGGGAGCGTTCACAGGTTGCAGGTCTTTCTTGATAGGGGATTACGAGGAGGGGTTTGCGGAAGGCGATTCTTGGACAAGCCGGCTGATCGTCTTGAATTCCGGGCAGTCCGAGGTGGCGCACCATTCAAACATTGCCCCTTCGGTCGTGGTCAGTGTGGCGCCGGATGCCTCCAGGCGATCCAACGCGACTTGGGCGTCCAGTTGTTGGCGGGATGAAATCGCATCAACGGCCAGGTAGACCTGGAATCCAGCGGCGAGCAGATCAAAGGCTGTTTGCTGGATGCAGACGTGCGCTTCAATCCCGGCCAACAGGATCTTGTGGATGCCCTGGCTATTCCAGTCCGCAAACAGCGAGCCGATTTCCCCGCAACTAAAGGCACGCTTGCTGGTGATGTTTGTTAAGAGTTCAGCAAGGGCAGGAATCGTGGGCCCCAGTCCCTCCGGGTATTGTTCCGTTCCGGCGACGGGAAGCCCCAGGGTTTGGGCACCTCGGATTAATCGGTGAATGTTCCAGGTCATGGTGGCCTGGTTCTGAACGAGTGATGCCAGCTTCCCCTGGACGTCGACGACCAGTAACGCGGTGTCATGGCGCGACATCAGTTCCGGGCTTCGAGGTAGCTGGTCAGGGGCATTCATAGCGTGCAGGATAAACCATTGGGAGGGCGTCGTGAAGTCGGACGAGTGGTCAGGCGAGGTTTGCCCCCTATAGAGTTAATAGCCAGTTTGCGTCACAATAACGGATTAGATTAGCTGAAGACCGTTTCGTGCGGTTTTTGCAGGTTTCAGCTCTAGTGGTCGGTGCTTTCGAGGACAATCATGACATTTCATGCGACGACAATACTGACGGTGAGGCATCAAGGGCAGGTCGCCATGGGAGGGGACGGCCAGGTCACGCTCGGCACGGCTGTGATGAAATCAGATGCGTCGAAAATCCGGCGACTATTGGATGGTCAGGTGCTATGTGGTTTTGCTGGGACCAGTGCGGATGCCTTTGCCTTGATGGAACGGTTTGAAGCGAAATTGCTGGACTACCCAGGAAACATGCCACGCGCAGCCATTGAATTAGCCAAGGAATGGCGTACGGACCGAGCGTTGCGACGACTGGAAGCGCTCATGGCGGTGGTCGATTCAGAAAACACCTTGCTGCTGAGTGGTACCGGTGACGTGATTCAACCCACGGACGGAATTGTCGGGATCGGGTCCGGTGGGAACTATGCGCTCGCAGCGGCCAGGGCACTTGTAAGAAGCTCTGAGTTGCCAGTGGATGAAATTGTCAGGCAGTCACTGGAGGTTGCTGCTGAAATTGATATCTATACCAATGCAAATATTACGGTTGAACAAATCATTGACCCGAGTGAAAGTAATCGCTGATGCCGGATCGAGAGACTGCGAGTAACGAGATGACGCCGCGTGAGGTTGTCAAAGCACTGGATCGCTATATCGTCGGGCAGGCAGATGCCAAACGAGCGGTGGCAGTTGCTATTCGCAACCGTTGGAGGCGTCAGCAACTGTCAAGCGATTTAAAGCAGGAGGTGGCTCCTAAGAATATCCTGATGATCGGTTCGACAGGCGTTGGCAAGACTGAGATCGCGCGTCGGTTGGCGCGCCTGACGGGCGCCCCGTTTATCAAGGTGGAAGCAACCAAGTATACCGAGGTAGGTTACTACGGTCGCGACGTGGAGAGCATGGTCCGTGACCTGGTGGAGAATGCGATTGGATTGGTGCGTGATGCTGAGCGACAGGCTGTTGAAAAAGAAGCCAGGCTGATGGTCACAGATCGGATTCTGGATCTACTGGTGCCACGGCCAGTCAGCATGGAAACAGTTGAGGGTGAATCCGATTCTTCGCAGCTGTACCAACGGACGCGAGACAAGATGAAGGCCATGCTGGCCGGTGGAGAACTGGAAGAGCGTCGCGTGGAGTTGTCCGTGGAGCATAAGTCGAGCCCCGTCATGTTGGGTGGCATGGGGATGGAGCAGATGGACTTTGATCTGCAGGGGATGTTTGAAAAGCTGGTTCCCAAGACGACCCAGCATCGAGAAATGACCGTGGCAGAAGCTCGGCAGGTTCTCTTTGACCAGGAATGCGAGGCGCTGTTGGATCCGGAAAAGATCAATGCCGCTGCAGTTGAATTAGCAGAAAACGTCGGCATTATTTTTCTCGATGAAGTGGATAAAGTCGTCTCCGGTGAATCGAAGGGGGCCGATGTTTCACGCCAGGGAGTGCAGCGTGACCTGTTGCCTATCGTGGAGGGCACGACGGTGCAAACTCGTTATGGTAATGTTCGCACGGACCATATCCTGTTCGTCGCTGCCGGGGCCTTTCATCGTAGTAAGCCGAGTGACCTGATGCCGGAATTGCAGGGGCGGTTTCCTATTCGTGTTGAGTTGCAGGATCTGACACGCGAGGATTTCGTCCGTATCCTGCGGGAACCCAAGAATTCACTGACGCGTCAGTACGAGGCGCTCATGGAGACGGAGGGTATCAAGCTAACTTTCAGCGAGGACGCCATCGAAGAATTGGCTGCCGTTGCCTACCAGGTGAATCAATCCACCCAGAATATCGGGGCCCGTCGCCTCTACACGATTCTCGAACGTGTCGTGGAAGAACTTAGCTTCGAGGCCCCCGACATGAAGATGGGCAAGGTGGAAATCAATTCCGCTTATATACAGGAACGGCTCAAGAAAATCGCTGATGACGAGGATCTCAGCCGTTTCATTCTCTAGGCGACGAGAATTGGCGAGAATCCGTTTGGCGTGGAACGCTTTGGATAATCAAGCAAGCCGGGTATAATAGCGAGGTCCCTCCTGGAATCCCTCCCCTGTAGTCTGGATCCTTGCTGCAGGTCAATCGCTTCACGTTATGAGGACCGCAGAGATCAAGATGCTTCACGGAAAAATCTTTCTATCGGGTTGCTTGCTAGGCCTTTCGCTGTGCGCGTTGCCAGGATTGGGATTCGCGCAGCAACCTGGCCAGCGACGTTCGCCAAGGGAGGCCCAGTGGCAGCAGGGGTATACGGAGAAGGTTGTCCCGTTGCTCAAACGCTATTGTTACGAATGCCACAGTGGAGATGCTGCTGAGGCAGGATTAGAACTGGCGGATTTCGCTACTATCCAATCCCTGCAGGCGGACAGGAAACGCTGGACAAAGGTGGTGCGGATGGTGGATTTTGCTGCCATGCCCCCCGAGGGTAGTCCTCAGCCTACGATCAAGGAACGCCAGGAGATGGTTCGCTTGCTCGAACCGATCCTGTTTACCATTGACTGTGACATTGATCGTGACCCGGGGCGTGTGACGATCCGCAGAATGAATCGGTCGGAATACAATAATACCGTCCGTGATCTGCTCGGGGTTGACTTTAAGCCTGCAGAGAACTTTCCTTCTGACGATGTGGGGCATGGGTTCGATAATATTGGCGATGTGCTCTCCTTGCCTCCGTTGTTGTTCGAAAAATACATGGACGCGGCTGAGCAGATTGCCGACGCTGCGATTCTTCTTTACGATCCACAAAATCTACCCCAGCAGCGTTTTGAGGGTAGGAAGTTGCGCCGTCACGGCTCGGCTCGTTTTGATGACACCAGTCGGTCCTACATCATACCGTCCGCGGGTGCAGTCTTTGCCAAGTACGCTCCTTCTTACCCGGGGCGATATCGCCTGCGAGTGGAAGCCGGTGCCCAGCAAGCAGGCACGGAATTTGCCAAGATGCAAGTCGAACTCGATAGCAAGACCGTCAAGGTGTTTGACGTTAAGGCAAAACCAAATGCGATGACGGTGCATTCGATTGAAGTTGACCTGGAGGCGCGTGAGTACGAGTTAGCAGCAGCCTTTATTAATGACTACTACAAGCCAGACGCAAAAAATCCTCGTGAACGAGACCGTAATCTCTATGTCCGGGCAATTGAGTTGGAAGGGCCGTTGAAATTGCCCCCCGACGTGTTTCCGGTAAGCCATCGACGATTAATGATTGCCCAGCCTGCCAAGGGAAAGTCCGTTCGCCAGGCCGCAGGGGAAATTTTAATGCCGTTTATACAACGTGCATTTCGGCGGCCAGTAGGCAAGGATGAATTGAATCCGTATGTCGGCCTGGTAGAGCGGGTGGTCGCTGATGACCGGTCCTTCGGGCGCGGTATTCAAGTGGCGATCAGTGGGATACTTGTATCGCCCCATTTTTTGTTTCGCATCGAGGAAGACTCCGGTAAAGACAACGCTCAGCAAATTCAATCGTTGTCCCAGTATGAATTGGCCAGTCGACTCTCTTATTTTATCTGGTCCAGCATGCCGGATGACCAGTTGTTTTCACTGGCCAGCGCTGGCAAGCTCTCGGATCCGATCGTGCTGCGCCAACAAGTCAAGAGAATGCTTGCCGATGATCGCTCGCAGGCACTAGTCGATAATTTTGCCAGCCAGTGGTTGAATCTCAGGAATCTTGAAAATATCAAGCCTGATCCGGACCAGTTTGGTTTCTTTGACGAACAATTGCGCAACGATATGAAACGTGAGACAGAATTGTTTTTCGAAGCCGTGATGCGAGAAGATCGCAGCGTGCTGGATCTCGTGACCGGGAGATTCTCTTTCCTTAATGAACGACTGGCAAAACATTACGGAATCGAGGGGGTGACCGGGGATAAGTTTCGCAAGGTATCCTTGCAGGATTATCCCAGGGCTGGAGTCTTAACCCAGGGCAGTATTTTGACGCTCACATCGAATCCAGATCGGACCTCGCCGGTCAAGCGAGGTAAGTGGATCCTGGTGAATGTCCTTGGCACTCCACCACCTGATCCGCCGGCCGACGTGCCTGAATTGGCAGCGGCTCAGAAAGCATCTCCGACAGCAACGCTCAAGGAACAGCTCGCGTTGCATCGAGAGAACGCCAGTTGTGCCATTTGCCACCGCCAGATGGATCCACTGGGGTTGGGGCTGGAAAATTTCGATGCGGTGGGGCGTTGGCGGGAGAAAGACGAGGATCAGGTGATTGATCCACAGGGTAGCCTGCCCAATGGGGACAAATTCAAGAGTCCGCTTGAGTTAATTCAGGTTTTGGGGGGGCGGCAGGAGGATTTCCACCGTGCCCTGGCCGGAAAAATGTTAACCTATGCAACAGGCCGGGGTTTACAATATTATGATCGCTGTGCGGTCGATGATATTATTAAGAACATGCGCAAAAGCGAGAATCGTTTTTCGGCACTGGTGACCGAGATTGTGTTAAGCGAACCTTTTCGAAAAAAACGAGGCGATGGAGGCCAGCAATGAAACGTTTGCCAAGAAGAACATTCCTGAAGGGCGTTGGATTAAGCATGGGGTTACCTGTGTTGGAGGCGATGCAACCGGCAACAAACCTGGCGGCGGCTGCTAATCCGTCTCATCCTACTAGGGCGGCGTTTGTTTTCTTTCCCAATGGTGCCATCATGCCCGCCTGGACACCCTCGGGGGAAGGCACCGATTACAAGCTGTCAGAAACCTTACAAACGCTGGAAAAGTTCAAGCCGCAATTCAATGTGATCACGGGACTGGCACAGGACAATGGGCGTGCCAAGGGAGATGGGCCTGGTGATCACGCGCGTTGTGCCTCCACGTTTTTGACGGGATCGCATCCCTACAAAACGTCCGGAGACAATATCAAGGTGGGGGTTAGTGTTGACCAGTCGGCAGCGAAGTCGATCGGGCATCTGACCAAGCTTCCGTCGCTGGAGTTGGGAATCGAAAAAGGTCGTAATGCCGGGAACTGTGACTCCGGTTACAGTTGTGCCTATTCTTCTAATGTCTCGTGGAAGACGGCCACCACCCCGATGGCAAAAGAAATTCATCCGCGGCTTGTCTTTGAACGATTGTTCGGCAGCGACCAGGGCAAGGCAGCAGGACAGGCTGAGCGCAATCGAGATCGGAAGAGTATCCTGGACCTGGTAGCGAGAGATGCCGCGGTCTTGCAGAAACGTTTGGGCAAAACCGATCGCCAGAAAATCGATGAGTATTTCGACAGCGTCCGAGAGCTCGAGAAACGTGTGGTGCGAGCGGAGCAAACCAACCAACAAGAGCGTCCTGAATTTGTGGCGCCGGAGAGTATTCCGCGTGATGTCCGGGATCACATTCGCTTGATGTATGATCTGATGGTGCTTGCATTCCAGACGGATTCGACACGCGTCGCCACCTTTATGCTTGGGAACGCCGGCAGTAATCGCAGCTATCCCATGGTGGGCGTTAATAGTGGTCACCACAGCCTGTCTCACCATCGGAACCAGGAAGAAAATATCAGCAAGCTGAAGAAGATTGATAAGTTTTTGGCGACTGAGTTTGCATACTTTCTTGGCAAGCTGCAGTCCGTCAAAGAAGGCGAGGGAACGCTGCTTGATCATTCGATGATTCTCTATGGAAGTGGCCTGGGAGATGCGAACCGCCATGATCATAGTGGTTTGCCGGTCGTCATGGCTGGAAATGCCAATGGTACGATTCAGACAGGCCGGCATATGACCTACAAGTCCGAGGAGCCGATGAATAATCTGTTCCTATCTGTCTTGGACCGCCTGGGTGCCAAGGTCGACAAAATTGGAGACAGTTCAGGTCGGCTGAAGGCCCTGGATGGCTAGCGACCTGTTTGCTGCAACGAGGAAATCTCTATGACTGATGCGGAACCCCCGGAAGATCCGGTGGCGGATGATTCCTCCTCCGGCGAAGAGCAGAAACCTGCAAATCAAGGTGATGCCTCGACAACGCCCAGCGCCGAACGGCATGTTTCTGCACGCGTTCCGGAATCCGTGAGTACCGGTGTTCTCAGCACCGGGGTGATCGTGATGACCGGTGCTAATGAGTTTGTAGTCGACTTTATCCAGGGGCTCGGACAACCGGCCCAGGTGGCGGCCAGGGTCGTGGTTCCTCACTCGGTGATGCCGCAGTTTGTGGATGCCCTAAAAAGAAACCTGGAAATCTACAAGCAACGTTATGGTGACCCTCCCCAGTTACCGCAAAACCCGAATCCGCAACAACGCCAGCCGTCTGCGCAGGAAATTTACGATGAATTGAAGATCACTGATGACGTGTTGACGGGTTCCTATGCCAACGGTGTCATGATTGGCCATAGCATGACGGAATTCAAGTTGGATTTCCTTGCTAATCTTTTTCCACACACGACGGTTTCCAGCCGCGTATTTATGGCGACTCCGCAGGTTCCTCGCATGTTGGAATCGCTGAACCGAACCTATCAGCAGTTCCTGGAGCGTGTTAGTAAGAAGCCCGCCTCGCCTGACGTGGAACCGGGGGATTCGATACCACCTCCGCCAGAATCGACCTCCAGCGATGATGTGTCGGATCCTGGGACTTCCTGAGATTCCACAAGTCTTTATAGCGAATGGGCTTCTATATGACTGCTCCGCGCAACGTTTTGATTCTTTGCACTGGCAATAGCTGTCGGTCCCAGATGGCCGAGGAGTTATGGAACGTATTGGCAGCAGACGACTGGAACTGTTTTTCGGCAGGTTCGCGGCCGGCTGGTTATGTCCACGAAATGGCGATCCTGGCTATGCAGGAACTGGAGATAGATCTCGCTGGTAACGAGAGCAAGCACGTGGACGTGTTCGCAGACGTGACTTTTGATTATGCGATCACAGTCTGTGATCATGCTGATCAGGCATGCCCCGTGATCAGTAATGCGAAAGAACGCTTGCATTGGCCTTTCCCCGACCCGGCTGATGCAACGGGAACGAAAGAGGAGCAACTGGCGGTATTTCGTACTGTGCGAGATGCCATCAGCAAGCGGATTCGTCAGTTCCTGGAGAAGTGCCAGGCGCCATCAGGTGATGCCTAGTCCCGTCGGTCAGCTACGACGAGAGTTTCTGCCAACAGGCGATCTCGTCGGCACCCAGGTAGGCCAGTAGCAGGGCACCCGGTGCCGCCATGCGGTCAAACAGTTCTCTCACAAATAAATCCTCACCCGGCCAGGGATAGACGAAGCAGAGGTCAAAATCGACGGGTTCAAGATTGAGGTGGCGGTATCCAGCATCGCTGTTTAAGTCGACCCATGCCAGCCCTTCCTGCTGAAGTCGGGGAGGAGTGATATGATCCGCGATGAAACTTCCTTCACCGATTTCAACGTCCAGGTTAAATTCCTGGAGCAGCGATCTAGATTCAGCAACAAGCAGTGGTTCAACTTCGATTCCACAGGCGAGGAAATTATGCATAGCAGCCATTCCCGCAACGACGCCGAAACCACTTCCCCATTCGCAGAATTGGCGTCCAGTTAAATGGCCAGAGTGCTTCAGGTATTGGAGTGCAAAAAACACCTGCTGGTAATCACAGGCCACAAAAGCGTGAATGGGTTGGTCGCGGTGAAGATACTGGAAGCGGTCGGTACGGATTCGGGCTGCTTGCAGGAAATTTGCCGCGGGCCGGGGAAGCGGGCCATGTAGGCGTTTCAGTTCAACTTCGCATAGGCCCATGACCTTCTCCTCGTGTTCGTTGTTGAATGCATTGTATCGTCAGTGAGCTTGCCTTCGCAAATCGGGGCCTGGATGGATCTGAAAAGATTCGCCTGTAGCGTTCGCGTGGGGTATAATCGCCGGCAATCGTGGAGATGAATGAATCGATTACTTTACGGACAGTGGAGCGAATCATGGATCGACGAAAATTCTTGCAGCGATCAACGAGCCAGACGGTAGCAGCCAGCGGGTTAGCTGCCATCACGCGTTCAGCGTCCGCCGGTAAAGCACCTGCGAGCGAGCGTATCCAGGTGGGATGCGTTGGGGTAGGCGGGCGTGCAGGGTCGCTACTGCGGATGTTTTCTGCACAAAAAGATGTAGATGTCGTGGCACTGGCAGATATTGACAGTCGGCGTTTGCCGGCCGCCCAGGAAACCGTTAGGCAGATCAATGGTAAGAAACCAACGGTTCACGGCGATTTTCGTCGGCTAGTTGATAATCCAGGAATCGATGTGCTGGTGGTTGGGACGCCTGATCATTGGCATGCAATACCGACAATCATGGCCTGCCAGGCGGGTAAGGATGTCTACGTCGAAAAGCCCGATGGGCATAACATGCTTGAGGGTCAGCGCATGGTCGAGGCGATGCGCAAGCATAAGCGTATTGTTCAAATGGGTACACAGGCTCGTAGCGGCGAGCATTTTCTTTCAGCGATTGAATACATTCGCACCGGGGCGTTGGGGAAAGTCCTGGTGGCCAAGGCCTGGGAGAGTACGCGACAGGGTTCTATTGGACATCCGGCGGATGGTAGTCCGCCGGAGGGCGTAGATTACGATATGTGGCTCGGTCCAGCACCCGAACGTGCTTTCAATCCCCGTCGCTTTCACGGTCACTGGAGATGGTTTTTTGACTATGGGAGTGGCGATCTTGGTAACGATGGGGTGCATCGCCTGGACTTTGCACGTTGGGCGTTAAGTGCGGCAGTAGAAGCTCAGGGTGAGGCTCCCCTGACATTGCCGACCAAGATTTCGGCACTCGGTGGAAAATGGTATTTCGATGATATCCAGGAATGGCCCGATACGTACCAAATGAACTACCAGTACGAATCCGCTCCGGGCAAACCCGGGAAAATATTGACGTATGAGATGCGAATCTGGGCCCCCTACAACTATTACGATGAGGGCGAGGGTGCCGTTGTCTATGGGGATCAGGGCTATATTGTCCTGGGGAATCGACGCTGGCGTGCGTATGGTCCCAAGCACAAACTGCTGAAGGAGGGAGCTGGTAACAATGATGGTTCCAGTCACGTCCGGAATTTCCTGGATTGCGTCAAGTCGCGTCGGAAGCCTAATGCAGACCTCGAGACAGTGGGGCATCCGACATCGATTCTTTGCCATGCAGGAAACGTGGCGTGGAGATTGGGACGCCAGGTTGAACTGGATCCGAAGACCGAGCTGTTCATAGACGATCAGGAAGCAAATCAACTACGTACGCGACCGGAGTACCGTAAACCCTGGCTGTTACCGGAAGTGTAATCGCTGGCAGGAAGTGATCAATCACTGGTTGGCTGGACCTGACGTGCGCCCCGTTCTCAGGAACAGGGCACGTCTTTGATCGGGAAGCGAGTAATTGAAACCACACGCTCGTAGGAAGCCGTCGGAAGATGTGATGGCAAGGAGTTCCCATACCTGCTCATCGCGTGCTCGCTGGACACAGGCTTCCACTAGCTGTTTGCCAAGCCCGTGTTGCTGATAAGATTCCTTGACAGCCAGGCACTGGATTTCCCCCAGCTTGCTGGAGTAGATCTCTAC
>Ga0163108_10000059_pt1 | contig 70303 bp, 68 predicted proteins | sample Fk1155metaG_FD_109644 | JGI IMG/M metagenome (GOLD analysis project Ga0163108, IMG submission 109644) | Marine microbial communities from the Central Pacific Ocean - Fk160115 155m metaG | ecosystem: Environmental > Aquatic > Marine > Oceanic > Photic zone | place: The Central Pacific Ocean...
AGGCTTTCGAGGTTTCTTGGTACCCACCGACTCCGACGGATTTGAGGCCCGAAAGATTCAGAACAAATTGTCGCTTCGAGCTTCGGTTACTGGAGAGTTCTACATGGACGACGTGGTCGTTCCCGAGTCGATGCGTCTGCCCGACGCCGTCAGCATCGGCGCTCCGCTCAGTTGTCTCAGCGAAGCCCGTTACGGCATCGCGTTCGGAGCGGTCGGCGTAGCCCGCGACTGCTACAACGCTGCTCTTGACTACCAGCAAGGTCGTCCGCAATTCGGGAAACCTCTTTCAAGTTTTCAGATCAGCCAAATCAAGTTCGCTGACATGCTGACCCAAATGACCAACGCGAATCTTCAGGCGATGACACTCGGAAAACTAAAAGAAGCTCACACCGTTCGGCCGTATCACATCTCGATGGCAAAGAGACATAACTGTCGAGTGGCTATCGATACCGCCCGCACCGCACGCGCGATGATGGGTGCCAATGGCGTAAGCACCGAATACAGCCCCATGCGTCACGCGAACAACATGGAATCTGTCATGACCTATGAAGGAACCGAAGAAGTCCATGGCCTAATCCTGGGCCAAGAAATCACCGGAATCCCGGCGTTCCGATGAACGATTTCAACCTCAGCGAAGTCGACCGGCTACTCACCACCACCAAACAAGTCCGCAAACGGCTCGATCTCACTCGCGACGTGCCCACAGAACTACTGCTCGAATGCATAGAAGTAGCAGGGCATGCACCAGTAGGCGGCAACCTTGAACGAAACCGTTGGATCATCATCACCGACCCCGAACTCAAAGCCGAAATAGCTAACTATTACAGCGAAGTGGGGCGCCCCTATCTCGCCGCCAGTGCCGACATACGCACCGATGAACGAACCGAACGGGTGATTGAATCATCAGTTCATCTCATCGACCATCTCCACGAAGTTCCCGCTCTGGTCATCCCTTTGCGCTTGGATCGTCCACCAGCCGGCGAAAACGATGAAGGCTCCGCTGGCGGCTGGTGGGGTTCCGTGCTGCCTGGCGTCTGGAGCTTCCAACTTGCCGCTCGCGCCAGAGGCTTGGGGTCCACTTGGACAACATTTCATCTAGCTCACGAAGCCAAGATCTCAGAGCTTCTCGGCATTCCATCGACCGTGAGTCAGTGCGCGTTGCTGCCTGTCGCGTTCTACACCGGCGACACATTCCACCCTGCTCCACGTCGTCCGGTCGAAGAAGTGACCTATTTGAACGGCTGGAAACAACCCATCCGTTAACCAACACCTCAAATCTCCTTGACGGTCACCGAGTTCGCCGCCCGCTACCTAGGTTGGCCGATACTGGATGGGTGACGGTGAGCGGCGATTCTCAAAACAACATCTACTGCGACTCCGAGTGCGGTTCACTTGCTCGCCCCGGCGATGTCATCTTTCCCAACGGTGCTGCCGCTGAAGCAGCCGGCTACCAGTCGTGTCTGACCTGTCGCCCTCGGTTATGTGGTGGCGTACTCCAGGCCAAAGACGCACCGCCTGTGGTCGAAACCGCTCTCCTTCTCATCAAAGAAGGTTTCCTCAACGATCAGTCAGAAATAGCGTTAGCTGCTCGGCTCGGATGCAGTCACCACTATCTACGGCGGACCGTGGTTCGTCACCTTGGCGCTAGCCCCACACAGATCGGTCGCTACCGGCAAACACAGTTTGCTCGACAACTCGCGACCGAAACCACACTTGACGCCCACACCGTTGCCCGAGCGGTGGGACTCACCGGACAACAACAGTTGGAGAACCTCACCACCAAAGCGTGGGGACATTCCATTGCAAGTCTGCGACGACGACCCGGCAGACAGACGCCCGTAAATCGAAGCAGCCCTGTCGAACTGTTAGTCAGATATACCCGGCCATATTCGTTTCAACAGTTGTTAGATCATCTGAAACCACGAGCGACACCCGGGGTCGAAGAAGTCACCGACAGCTCATACCGTCGAATCACACACCACGACGGAAGCCCTCGGGTACTTCAGGTGGAAGACACGCAGGACGGAAAACATCTGCGGGTACAAGTGCATGGGCAGAATTACGTCAACCTCATCGATGACATGGAACGCTTGCGGACTCTTTTCGCTATCGATGAGAACCCCGGTCCTGCAGTTGAACACTTGTCACATGACGGTCTCGTAGGGGAACTCGTGACACAGCAACCCTGGGTGCGGGTACCGCGCTGTTGGGATCGATTCGAAGGATCGGTTCGAATAATTATTGGACAACAAATTTCGGTGACCGCAGCAACCACCATCGCTGGTCGAATCGCTCACAAACTCGGACGGCAAGTCGCAGACGACAGTGCGCTCAGTCGCTGCTTTCCCTCCGCTGCCGACCTAGCGGACGCCGATCTCAGCGGACTGGGTTTCACTAACCAAAGAAAAGCGACACTTCAACATTTCGCCGAAGCAGTCGCCAACGGCAGTCTTGACCTCACAATGTCGGGAACCATCGAAGAAGTCTCACTACGCTGGTGCGCTCTGCCGGGAATAGGCCCATGGACTGCTCAGGTGGCCGCTATGAGGATCCTTCAACACGATGACGCTATGCCTTCTTCTGATCTAGGCATCCGCCGCAACGCGAGCACCCTGTTTGGCACACAAATCACTGCACGGGAGTTAGATGATCGTTCTGCCCCGTGGCGACCTTTCAGATCCTGGGTCTCACAGCACCTATGGAATGCGTCTCACAAGGTCGGAGCTACCTAATGGACGAACCCCATCTGCTTTGTCGAATGCCTAGCCCATTGGGTGAACTCACACTCGTAGCCACAGAAATTGGGTTACGCGCTGTGCTGTGGCCCCACGACGAGGATCGAGTCGGTCTTCCCGAATCAATGGTTCCGTCTCGAACCGACCCGGTGTTGAATATGACCGCCCGCCAGATTGGCGAATACTTCGCGGGGGAAAGAAAAACTTTTAATATTCCTCTCGATCTGCGGGGCACACAGTTTCAGACCGAAACGTGGAAAGCGCTCGCCGAAATCCCCTATGGGGCAACGTGGACCTACAGCCAACAGGCAGCCCATATTGGTCGCCCAAAAGCGGTTCGCGCGGTTGGCGCTGCAAACGGGCGTAATCCTGTCTCGATCGTTCTGCCCTGTCACCGGGTAATCGGCGCGGATGGTTCACTCACTGGGTTCGCCGGCGGCCTCGAAGCAAAGCGGCATCTGCTGGTTCTCGAGGGAACACTCAAGCACTAAACGGTTTCGTCTTCGCTGACCGCTTCGGTACCGATTTCGTTCGACGAAGAACTTTCAGATGGGGGATCGGCTGGCGCTTCGGTGTCGCTTCGCTCTTCGATGTTCGGCACTTCCGATTTTGCATCATCGTCGGCATCACTACCGCTCAAGCGAGTCCACTCGGCTAACGCGTCCGCGTACTCGGCGTCCGCAACAGTTTTCTCCTCTGAACCGGCGTCGCTTTGCATCAAGTCTTTGACTTTTTTTGCCGCAGAGTCGCGTCGCCTTTCAGCTTTAGCAAAAGCTTTCTGTTCTCTGTCGATCTGACGGCTGGCCACAACGCCCTTGTTGAACTGCGCAAGCGCGGCAGCCAATCCATCGTCCACCTGATCTTTAGTTGAAGAATGCGCGTCTTTGCGAGCCATACGACTCGAGCCTCCTACATGCCGAAACATTCACGGTAACCAACGCTGCGTCTCACCGTGCAGTGCGCGAGGAGGGACTTGAACCCTCACACCCTTGCGGGCACAGGCACCTGAAGCCTGCGCGTCTGCCAATTCCGCCACTCGCGCTTACAAGAACCGCCAAGGCTAGCCGCACATTGTGTTTCTTACGCACGCACCCACGGCTCCACAGTTACAGGGTCCGGCGACCCCCTACGCCCTACGGGGCGGCCGTACACTCGGAGCACGATGGGTTTCAAAAGCATCCCCGGATTGATAAGTAACGCCCTTGCGCGCGCCTTTCGAACGGGGTTACGTCCCACAGCGTTGGGAAACAGAGTCGGTCGTCTCTTAGAAAAAGAACGAACTACCGATATCCGGGGTCACACCATTGTTCCCAACTATCTCATTTTCGCGTTGTCTGAAAAAGACAGGGCTCGCTTTACCAAGGTCGAAGAAACCCTTCGACGGCAACTCATCGATATGGCACAGGGATACGCGCGTTCGAAGGCATACGGCTTTTCCGGTCCGCTCTCTATCGACTTCGCAACAAACCCTCGATTCAGAACAGGCCGCTTCGAGTTATCTGGAGAGTTTCGAGAAGCCCCTATCGGCGACAGTGCTGTTCTGGTGACCTCTGACGGTGTTCGGGTCGAAATCACAACACCGCAGATTCTCGGCCGGAACGACGATTGTGGAGTTGTCCTTGGCGGTTCAAACGTCAGCCGTCACCACGCAGAAATCCGTGCCGATCAGCATGGCCTTTTCATCGTTGATCTAGGTTCCACCAACGGCACCTTGGTTGATGGGGTGGCTATCGCGACTCACCGTTTACTTCATGGAGACATCATCACAATCGGCGACCATCACCTCCGAGTTGAGGCTGTTTGATGTCACCGCAACTCGTACGGCTGCTGACAATTCTGTTACTTGTCTTGATTCACTTGTTCTTTTTTAGGGTGATACGCGCGGTGTGGGTCGGGGTGCGGCCGTTACGCGAAAATCTTCCTAAGAGAAACCGTTTTGTAAGAAATGACCGTCCAGCGCGGGTACTGATCATTAGGACCCCCGAGACATTGTCGGGACAGCGCCACGATTTGACGAGCGAATTGACGATTGGGCGCGCGGCGACATGTGAAATCACGATCGACGACACCTATGCCAGCCAAATTCATGCTCGGGTGTTCCGACGCGACGACGATCATGTATTAGAAGATTTAGGGTCAACTAACGGCACATATTTGAACAGGCAGAAAGTCTCTTCGGCGACAAATCTACAAACCGGAGACCACCTTCAGATTGGCTCAACTGTTTTTGAGGTGATGTCGTGAACGACGCACCGAAGCGCCGGTTGCGGCTCTCTTGGGGAGGCGCAACTGATCAAGGCCGTGTTCGAGCGAACAATCAGGATGCCATGTACGCGGACTGGGGCATTTTCGTCGTCGCTGACGGTATGGGCGGTCATCAGGGAGGGGAAGTCGCGGCGAACCTCGCAGTGCGTACGTTGACAAACGCCAAACACGAAACCCTCAACGAACTTCACGAAGCCGTGCATGAAGCGAACAAAGTGGTGCACGAGACAGCAGTTGCCCAGCCCGAACTGCATGGGATGGGCACCACATTGACGGTATTGGCATTAACCCAACAAGATGAGGGTCGCCGATTCGCCGTCATAAATGTTGGCGACTCACGGGTTTACCACTATCGAAATAATCAGCTCATACAACTGACTGACGATCACAGCTATGTGGGTGAGCTAATGCGCCGGGGGGAACTCGACCAAGAAGCCGCAGCCGTTCACCCCTATAGGAACATGTTGACCCGGGCGATAGGTGTTCACGCTGAGGTTGAAGTCGACGAATGGCTTCTCGATCCAGTCGCTGGCGACCGCTTCTTGTTATGCAGCGATGGGTTGACCAACGAGATCGATGACGACGAAATCGCCGAACAGCTCGCGATCGGCCACGACCCCAGCACCACCGCTAGAGAACTTGTTCATTTGGCCAACGAGCGCGGGGGTCGGGACAACTCAACTGTGCTTGTCGTCAACGTGCAGATCGACGACATTGACAGCGAAGATGAGGGAGACCCCACAGAGCCAGGACACAGCGACACATCTCAAGTTGTTTCACCGGCAGATGAGTCGAACCCAGAAATCATCGGCTCGACTGACGCGTTGGAGTTGCCATCGAAGCCTTCGTCCAGCTACCCCAAAACACAACGGAGCTGGTTGAACGACCGGGTGGGGATAAGTCTCGGAGCGGTCATCATTTCACTAGTTTTGTTGATCGCCGCTGGTGCGATGGTCGCGACGATCGGATGGTATGCCCGCGATGGGTACCACGTTGGCGTAGTCGCCGATCAGGTTGTGATCCAAAAAGGTCGGGTCGGGGGGCTCTTGTGGTTCGATCCGACATTGGAACAGTGGACTGAAATTCAGGTCGCCCAACTCAACAACCAGGACCTTCGACGTCTTACCTCTGGCAAACAACTGGCTGATTTAGCTGAGGCCCAAGCCTTCGTAGCTGATCTTCGCACTCGGCTTGTTGATCCAACCAGCGAATCTCTGGGTGACAACTGACGTGAACCAGCAGCGGATAGTTGAACTTACCCTTCTCTTGCTGGCCGCATTTATCACCTGCGCAACAGTTGCCATTGCAGCAGTCGGCGATCAAGTGGACATCACATGGAGGGTCGCGCCGTATCTCGCTGCGTTGCTCATATTGTGGGCAGTCGCCCACGTAACGTTGCGTCAACGGGCTCCGACTGCAAACGGCGTTTTATTCCCAATAGCCGCGCTGCTACAGGGTCTCGGCTTCGCACTAATGGTGCGAATTGATCCAAGTCTTGCTGCGCGCCAAACAACGTGGGCTCTTATAGGAGTGGTCGGCTTTTTCATAGTCGTCGTAGGCATCCGAGGTATCCACCAGTTACGGATAGTTCGAATTCCGTTGGGGATTGCAGGTGTTGTGCTTGTTTTTTTGCCACTCATTTCCGAGAGTGACCCCAGCGATTCGGAAATTTCGCTTGCGCTGCATCTGGGGCGGCTTCATGTAATCCCAGGAGAGCTAGGAAAGCTTTTACTTATCATTTTTTTTGCTGGCTGGTTGGCCGATCACCGAACTCGCAATACGGCAGAATTTTTGGGTGAAGCCCTGCGGGTGGAAGGTGACCGTTCTCGATTCATTCCCCTTCTTGGGGGATGGTTAATCACATCCGCCGTGCTCATCTTTCAATCGGACGTCGGTTCCGCAGCCGTCACGTTCGCTGTGTTCATCTCAATGTGGTGGGTTGCGGTCGGCCGGCGAACAGATCTGGTCTTTTCACTTGGGGCCATTACTGCGACCGCGGTTTTGGCGGCGGTGAGTGTTCCAGAGTTACAGAATCGGCTGACCGCTTGGATCGATCCGTGGTCTAATCCAGAATTGGGAGCGGCCATAACCCGTTCTTCATTTGCTCTAGCAGGGGGAGGATTAACTGGGACCGGACCCGGAGCAGGCAACGCGGCGTGGGTACCTGGCGTAACGGACCACTTCGCGTTTGTACCTGTTGGAGAAGAGTTGGGGTTCTTTGGGGGAGCCGCGGTCATATCGGGGTATCTGCTCTTGGCAGGCGTGGGTTTGCGCATCGCGACGAAAGCCAGAAGAGAATTCGACGGTGTGCTCGCCATAGGGATCGCCGTCTTCTTGGGGAGTCAGGCATGGGCTTCGGTGGCGACCAATCTGCGCCTTTTACCTCCTAGCGCCATGTCGCTGCCATTTATTTCCATTAACGGATCTGCTCTCCTCACTTGGAATCTGGCGTTAGCGCTGTTACTGAAAATCTCTGAGACCGTCCCTGAGGTCTCCGATCAAACCACCGTTCTGCCGGAAATCAAACTCGAAGCGGAGCGTCAGTCGTGACTCGGCGGATTCTTCACATAGGTTTAGGTCTCCTTGTTATCTACGTCCTGCTTTTCGTCCAACTTGAACTCACCCAAGTGGTTCGAGCAGATGCCCTTCGAGACCACCCGCAAAATACTCGTGGAATCACAATGGTTTTTGACGCACCGAGGGGTTCCATCAGCACAGCCGACGGGGAAACCGTTGCTGAGACGGTAACCGTGAGCGGAGCACGTCCACGTTTGCGCCAGTACCCGTACGGCTCTCTGTATGCCCACCTTGTGGGCTTCATTTCCGCTGAGCACGGGGGCGGCGGACTGGAGCGAAGCCACAATGATTTTCTGGCTGGGGATGATTTAGGAGTACGGATTCAGGACACACGGGATTTCTTCGTTGATCGCGCCCGCACCGGCCAGATCAAATTATCGGTAAGGCACGATGTCCAGTTGGTGGCGCGAGCTGCCCTCGCTGGACATCAAGGCGCGGCGGTGGTCATCAACCCGGCAAATGGTGCAGTCCTAGCGATGTGGAGCGCACCTCACTTCAACCCCAATCACTTGTCGTCTCATGATTTGGTTTCAGCTGCTAACGATTTAGGAGCCCTGAAATCCGATGTAGAAGCACCACTGGTCAACAGAGCCGACGCGCAACTTGCCGAAGTGAACGCGATCTTCACCCTGGTGACCGCGGCAACAGCGATCGAAGCCGGCCTCTCCGATTTTGTGGCCCCTCAAAGCGACACAGTGCCTACCCAAGCCATCAAGAACGACGGAAACATCACCTGCGGCGGGGATATGGCTTCCTTGTTCATCACCTACTGCCGAACCGGCTGGGCAACTATTGGTTTAAAGCTCGGGGGAGCGAATCTACGCGCTATATCTGAACGTTTCGGGCTTACGGAAAGCATCTCAACCGACGTCGGCAACCAGCTAGATGGACTTCTACAATCTGACAAAGGGCCACTATCAGCGGCCCACGTTGCAGCAGGCATCGGTGTCAAGTTGTCGCCTCTTCACCTAGCGCATCTACTCGCAACGGTCGGCAATGACGGGCAACGAATACGCCCTCAAGTCGTCGATCAAGTACAAGGTCATGACGGTTCTGTTATCCAGGATTTCACGCCAAATAATTTGGGCCGAGTCATCGCCGCCGATACCGCTTTGGCGCTGCGACGCATGCTGGCAGAAAACGTTGAACGCGGGAATGCTCAGGGGCTCGCTCTCAAGAATGTCGAAGTGGGAGGCATCCTGGCATCGGGATTTGCCGATCAGCCACATGTGTGGGCGGTGGCGTTAGCGCCAGTGACGCAACCGGAGCTTGCTATTGCGGTATTGCTAGAGGGTGACGAACTCAGCGACCCCCACGTCGCTGAAACTGTTGTTGCATCAATTACACGTTCAATCATTGAGGCTGTGTTGCGCCTCCCGAGTCCTAACGTAGAGGGGACGCAGTGACCCCCTCAGAAACACCCATGTCTGACAGCGACCGACCCATTCTCAGCGGAAGATACGAGTTGTACCGGCGCATCGCTCGTGGCGGTATGGCCGAAGTGTTTCTCGCGCGTGACAAGCTCCTGGATAGACCCGTCGCGGTCAAAGTCTTGTTTCCCGAATATGCGACCGATGCGTCGTTCGTTGAACGGTTCCGTCGAGAGGCCCAAGCGGCAGCAAATCTGAACCAACCCAACGTGGTTGGTGTCTATGACTGGGGCCAAGAGGCGGGCACGTATTACATCGTTATGGAGTATGTCGAGGGTCGAAGCCTCGCCGAAATCATCAGAGCTGAGGGACCGTTGCACCCTGATCGGGCAGCCGATATCGCGATAGACATCGCGGCTGCGTTGGCGTTCGCTCACCGCAACGGTGTTGTGCATCGAGATGTCAAGCCGGGAAACGTCCTCATCACGACTGCCGGGCAGGTCAAGGTCACTGATTTCGGTATCGCCCGAGCGTTGACGGGGAACACCGCGGACAATTTGACCCAGGCCGGGTCGGTGATGGGCACCGCTACCTATCTCTCTCCCGAACAAGCTCAGGGGCAGGCAGCGGACCCCAGAAGTGACGTCTACTCACTTTCGGTGGTGCTCTATGAGATGCTCACGGCGGGCCCGCCGTTCACCGGTGATACTCCGGTGTCGATTGCGTACAAGCACGTGCAAGAAGCACCCACCCCGCCTTCTCAATTCAACGGAGACGTGCCGCCGGCATTGGAGGCGATCTGTCTTCTCGGCCTTACTAAAGATCCCGAGAACCGTTACGCATCCGCTGACGATTTACGCGGCGATTTGCGGCGTTTTCGCACTGGGCAACAGGTGCTCGCGACACAAAATGGCGGAGCGGTCCCCCAGACGACGGTTCAAACACATCTGACTCCATCACCTGGTACTCGACCATCTCCGCAAAGCACAGTTCCAACCGACAACGCGGGGGACGCACCCCCTTCGAGAACTCCCAGTTCCAACGTTGATCCGCCAGGAGTAAGAAACCGAGCAACGGACAGAACGCGTATATGGGTCACTCTTTTGCTGGTGCTGCTGATTGTGGTGGCAGGTTTGGTGTATCTGTTGGTCAACGGCTTTAACCCGAACAGTGGAGACACCAATCCTCAAGTTTCGGGTGAAATAAGTAGCCGTCTCAGAGTGCCCGCGGTAGTTGGTCTTGACTGGGAACAAGCCGAGAAGCAGCTTCGCGACGATGGTTTCGAACACATCACTATTGAGTTCCAAGAACGTCCAGACACCCCACCCAACGAAATATTTCAACAGGATCCGCGGGCAGGTTTACTCCTCGCAGATCCAAACGACCCAGATAACCCGATCCGTCTCTTCGCTTCGAAAGGACTGACGGTTGTCAGGATCCCGGCAGTACAACGGTTGGACTTCTTAGAGGCAGAGGAAATTTTGCTCGCCGCTGGTTTCACGGTAGAGCGAATAGAGCAACAGAGTGATGACTACGCTCGCAATATCGTCATCGAGCAGAGCGTGTCGAGTACTGAGGAGCGACCCCAGGGCTCCGTCATAACGCTGACAGTCTCAATCGGGCGAGGCGAGGTGCAAATCCCTTCGGTAGAGGGCCAGTCAATTTCTGATGCGCGGGTTACTCTCGCTCGACAAGGTCTCCTCGAGGAAGTGTTGAGGGAGCATTCGCTAGATTTTCCGGTCAACACGGTGATCCGTTCGGAGCCCGGATTCGGTTCCGTAACAGAGCGAGGCAGCGTCGTACGTTTAGTTGTGTCTAAGGGTCCAGCGACGGGGCAGGTGCCATCGCTTGAAATATTGGGCACCACTGACGCGGACCAGGTGGAGAGCGCGCTGAAGAACCTCGGTTACCAAGTGAAACGCGTCGAACAGGCCTTAGGGGCAGGTGATCCGCAGATCGGACAAGTTCTGGGAATGGATCCCTCCCCCGGCACCGATCTATTACTTGGTTCTGAAGTGGTGTTAATCGTTGGTTCCGGGGATGCGGCACCAGATCCAAGCCCTAACCCTGGAAGTGGCTTTGTGACGGTCGAACCTAATAACTAAAAGACATTTCTTGACAACCAGACATTGTGAATCTTCAGATTTGATGAGGTAGATCGGTGGTTGGTTTACGCCGTGCCTCTATCCTCAACCGTCATGGCCAGGCCTAAAAAGACCAGCCGGTTGACTCCGAAGGGCACTCGACCTCAAGGCGAAGTTGTTGAGGAGTCTCTCTCGGGTGATCTGCCCCCAAGCGCGGCGTGGTTCGGTTGGATGATTTTGGTCTTTTTGTTGGTGGGTGTGGCGGTCATCTTCTCCAACTACATGAGTTGGCTTCCTGGCAGCCCTTCGAGTTCTTGGATTCTTGGGGGACTTGGTTTCGTCTTGGTGGGGATTCTCTCTGCGACCCGGTGGCGCTAGCTACACGCGCCCGTTAGCTCGGAAATTACAATCTTGTTGTTTGTCCCCAACTGTGGATAAGTTGTGGAAACCAGGTGCTGGTTAGTCGTTGTCGTGGTCGCGGACAAGTTCCATCTCCTCCATGCAGCACTTGGGACCTTCTGGGGTAGCTGTTGGGGACCGTGTCATTCGGACTTCAGTCCCACAGAGTGTGCATAGATAGGTCAACCTGACTTTTCGGAGTTCCCCAGGGGGTGGGGGCGGTGGAACAGGCCGCGAAAACCCGAGCATGAGTTTAAGCCCGATCCGGTACACCACATAAATGAACAACAAAGAGACGGCGATCCGCACAACCAAATCCACTCTCAATACGGTATCGCTACTGCGCATTGACATTGTCCAGTGGTGTTGTGTCAGTCTTGGGTCGTGGCTCACTTAGACCGTGGGGCTCTGTCCGCCAGACTGGTGACGCGCAAATGAGTCCTTCGGGAACCGAACCAGGTGATTTCGTCGAATTTGATTTCGATTTGATCGAAGCCGAACGCCGCCAACGACTTCGTGACGCCTTGAACCAAGCACGTCCCACTCTTGAACGCGAGACCGGGGTCCAGCTTCAGTTGTCTAACGACGGCAATGACCTGGTGTTAACCGCCGATGGGAAAATACGGTTCCGGGCGTCGCTAGCTCCTGATGGTCGCGTAATCGTGACTGATCTCAGCTCTGGGGACCTTCTCTAGCGTCTAGCCACGAGTCGTCACGCTCGACCGAGCAGCGGAGCGACTGGCTCATCGATTCGAACAGTTGAGCGGTTGTGATAGCGGAGATGGTTTCGTGCATCGTCTAGGGAGGCAACTGGGGCAACCTTGTCATTTTCGACACTTTCAAGTTCAAACAGCTGTAGTTCTTCGACTTCTAGCATGCGTCCGCTGTCAGCTCGTTGGCGTCGCACACGGCTTCGTTTCGAAGTCGGAGCGGCGACTTCGTCGGCCATTACGGTCCAAAGTCGAGGAGTTCCGTCTCGTTCGTCTGAGACAGTCCAGTCTTGAGGAGCTCGAAGGGTTTGGATATGTCGTTGACAAAGCGACATCGTGTGCCCCGTATCGGCGTGAAGGTCAAACACCCAAACCGACAGGGATGCGCTGTCATAGGTCAGCCCGGCGGCGGCAGGCGCTCCGCATGTAGCTCGAGAGCATGATGCCATGAACAAGGAACGTAGTCTCAGCTTGTCGGGATAGCAGGGATGGCCGGCAAATCTTTGCCCCACCATCTATCTACATCCTTGGCGGACTATCTGGCTTTGGACGCGAAGGGCATGCTGTTTGTTTCCTTGTTCGAAAATGCTTGACGTCCAGAACATATGTAGGGTGCAGTCATACCCAGGTGAGGGGCCGAACAATCGGCTCCGGAGCAACACACGAAAGGGGTGCCCCGTGGTTGGTGGCGCACTGAAGTCAGCGAGCATGGACGATTTCGATCTTCGTATGTCGGACAAGATTCGTCCGCTGTATGAGGCAGTAAAGGTCTTTATCCGTGAGGAAGTCGATCCGATTACAGAGGAGTATTACCGCCTCGGTGCAGCTCGATCAGAACGCTGGGAATATGGCGAAGGCCAGCTAGAACTTCTCCAGGGAGCTAAGGCCAAGGCCAGAGCGGAAGGTTTGTGGAATTTCTTTCTCCCCGATGCAGAAACTGGTGAAGGTCTTACCAACCTCGATTATGCGTACATCGCTAACGAACTGGGGAAGAACCGCCTCGCCTCTGAATGTTTGAATTGCTCCGCGCCTGATACCGGCAACATGGAGGTTCTCGAACGTGTTGGCACTGAGACACAAAAGGGCGAATGGCTTGAGCCGCTTCTGAATGGCGAAATTCGTTCCGCGTACTGCATGACAGAGCCTCGCGTTATGAGTTCTGACGCTAAGCAGATCGAGACGATGGCTGTTCTCGACGGCGAGGAGTGGGTGATCAACGGTGAGAAGTTTTATATCTCGGGGGCTGGGGATCCTCGGTGCAAGATAATGATCACCATGGTCCGTACCAATCCAGATGCGGACACCTATAAGCAGCAGTCACAAATTCTGATTCCGCTTGATACCCCGGGTGTGAACATTCTGGGTGCGATGCATGTCTTCGGAAACGACGATGCTCCTCACGGCCACATGCACATCAAGCTTGAGGATGTGCGCGTCCCTCGCGACAACGTGTTGCTCGGCGAAGGACGGGGTTTTGAGATCAGCCAGTTGCGTCTTGGCCCTGGAAGGATCCACCACTGCATGCGTTCTATTGGGTCCGCAGAGAAAGCCATCGAAATGATGGTCGATCGTGGCCTATCACGCGAAGGCTTCGGCAAGAAGCTGATCAACCTGGGCAAGAACATGGAAGTTGTCTCTCGTTCACGAATAGAGGTTGAGGCAATGCGTTTGATGGTTTTGCGTGCAGCGAAGGCCATGGACACGCTGGGAAATGCGGAGGCTCGTGTGTGGGTGAGTGCGGTCAAGGCGATGGTCCCTGAAAAGTGTTGCGACATCATCAACGAGGCAATTCAAATGCATGGAGCGGCAGGGGTTTCTCAGTGGTTCCCTCTTACGGATATGTGGCATAGCCAACGCACCCTCCGCCTTGCAGACGGTCCTGATGAAGTGCATCACCATGTTGTGGCAAGAGCTGAGGTGAAGAACCGGGAAGGCGAACGTTCTTCAGGTGAAGCGACCGCCTACACCTTGGGTGGCCCGACGTTCAGCGGACCTGCGTAAGCCATCCCCCGTTAGGGGTCTTTCGGTTACCGAATTGGTGTCGGCCGCCAAGGTCGATCGGGTTTCACAAGTTAGTTAATTTGGTTGAGAGCCCATTCGCGGAGTTCTACTTTCCGAATTTTTCCAGATGGCGTTGCCGGCATTTCCTCCACAAAAATCACATGCCGGGGAATCTTAAAACTGGCGATCTTTCCTCGGCAGCGGCTGAGAAGATCGTCGGCGGATAGCTCAGTTGAGGAAACAACAAACGCTACCGGCACTTCAACTAAACGTGCATCGGGATAGCTGACGACAGCTACTTCCTCTACGCCGTCCATTTCGAGGAGATACCCCTCTATTTCTGCGGGTGAAACGTTCTCGCCGCCGACTTTCAACATGTCTTTGTGGCGACCAATAAATACGACGTGCCCGTCGGCGCGAAGCAACGCGACATCACCGGTGTCTAGCCATCCGTCTGAACTCAATACTTCGGCGGTGGCTTCGGGTTTACCCCAATATCCGCTCATAACTGTGTAACCCTTGACGAACAGAGCGCCAGGCTCGCCGGCGTCAAGTATCTCTCCGGTGTCGAGATCCCGAACTTGGAATTCAATTCCGTACATCGGGTAACCCGAGGCTTCGATGCGCTGCTCCAAGGAGTCGCTGATATGGCTGGAAGCGATGAATGCCCATGACTCGCTCATACCGAAGCCGCTAGTGGTGGGGCAAAAAACGTCTTGGGCTGTACGCGCGGTGGGAATCGTTGATTCCATGCCAGCAGGGAGTGTGCCCACTCGTAAGGACGACACATCGCGCTGGCGCTGTTCCTGTGCTCGAATCAAATCCGCCCAGTGGCTATCGAACCCATGCAATACCGTCCCTCGTTCTGCTTCGACCGCGTCCAATACGACGTCTGGTTCGAACACGTCGAACAACACCTGACTTGCGCCAGTCAACGCGGCCATCATCGCTACCTCACTGAATCCGTACGCATGAAACAGCGGGAGATAGCTCATATGGACGTCGTTGCGGGTATGGCCGAGCAGCATTGCTCTCTCATAAGTGTTTCGAATGGGTTTATGGCTGTGGATAACCCCTTTGGGATGGCCAGTGGTGCCTGACGTGTATGCCAACATCATTCGATCCTCAACGTTGATTTCCGAGGCACGGTTTTCCAGTTTTTCGTCTGTGATCGTCTCACCACCGCTGAGCATTACTTCCCAGTCGGTGCTGTCTTCTATCTGTTCGCCCACCATGACGATGGTTTCGAGATATCCCGCTCCGTCTATTTCTTCGCGAGCTTCAACGAGCATTTCGCCGTAGTTGATCGGCCCAGAACGGTCGAGGGCTATGAGGAATTTGCTCTCTGATTGCACGACGGTATATGCGACGTCGTCAGTTCGGTAACGGGTGTTCAGCGGAACGATGCATGCTCCCACCCGCGCTATCGCGTACATGAGATGTAACCATTCGGGGCGGTTCGTCATCCACACAGCTACGTGATCGCCTCGTTTAACGTCCAACGCCATCAAGCCTTTGGCAACTTTGTCGACGTCAGCAGCGAACTCGCCGTAGGTCCACCGATCTCCTTCGAAGACCAAAGCGAGGTTGTCCCTCCATAAACGCGCAGCGCGACCTGGGACGTCTCCCAACAGCATCCAATCCTGATTCATAGCCAGAAACCATAGATGCCGTGGCGACGCATTGGCCGAGTGGCGCTGTTTCGACTCAAATAGGGAGTGACAGAGGGGAATGAAAGTGGAATTTGATTTGATGACCGGTTCATCGACTTGGACAAATGCCGGCGAGTTAGCACGCACGGTTGAAGATCAGGGCTTCTCAGGCATGCTCTACACCGAAACTGGGCAAGTACCTTGGATGCAAATCGCGGCAGCCGCCATGGCAGCACCTTCATTGACCTTTACGACCGGCATCGCGGTTGCGTTCCCGCGAAGCCCGATGGTGTCGGCACAAGTGGCATGGGAGCTGGCTGGGGAAACAAAGGGAAAGTTTCGGTTGGGGTTAGGCAGCCAAGTCAAAGGTCATGTTGTTCGCCGCTATTCCTCCGACTTCGACAGACCGGCTCGACGATTGCTTGACTATGTGCGCGCGGTCAAAGCTTGCTTCAAAGCGTTTCGCGGGGAAGAGCGTCTCAACCACGAGGGAGACTTTTACAACCTTTCGTTACTTCCCGACGCATGGAAACCGCGGAGTCACGACTTCGGAGAAATCAAAGTCGATATCTCATCGGTAGGTCCGTTAATGAACAGCGTCGCGGGTCAGATCGCCGATGGAGTGCACGTGCATCCGATGCACTCCATGCATTACATCGAAAATCGTTTGTTACCGGAAATTGAGCAGGGCGCTCAGCTCGCCGGACGCGAAAGCAGCGATGTAGACCTGATCGTTCCTGTGTTCGCCGTTGCCGGTGACACTGCCGAAGAGCGTGCACCTTGGGTTCATCGCGCAAAGACACAAATTGCGTTCTACGGCACGACTCCCAATTACTCCTTCCAGTTCGAGGACCTAGGTTTTGAAGGGGTAACGACAGCGTTGCGCGACAAAATGGGGGCAGGCGATCTTCAAGGTATGGCGGACACGATCTCAGACGACATGCTCGACCATTTTGCGTTGGTGTCCACCTGGAATGAAATGGCTGATCGATTAAAAGACCGGTACGAAGGAACCGCTTCTCGTGTCGTGATGTATCTGACTGAAGAACAGATGCGTAAGGACCCAGAATCGGTTGATAAATGGGGTGAAGTCGCCCGCGCGTCAAGGAGGAAAAAATGACGGAACGGATCGCACTCGTTACGGGGGGCGGCAGCGGTATCGGTAGAGAAATTTGTTTGGGTTTGGCCCAGAACGGTCGCAAAGTCGCAGTCGCCGACATCAACTTGGTCGGCGCTCAGGAGACGCAAGCGATGATGACCGAGGCTGGTTCGACTGCGATTGCCGTTCAAATGGATGTTTCGGATAGCGACGCCGTTCACGTTGGACTACTAGAAGTCATCGATGAGTTGGGGCCAGTGGAGGTGCTGGTGAATTGCGCGGGCTGGGACGAATTGATGCCTTTCGGGGCCACAGACGAATCGTTTTGGGATCGGGTTATAGAAATCAACTACAAGGGTGTTCTTCGGACGGTGCATGCGTGTCTTCCATCTATGGTCGACGCTGGGTGGGGTCGAATCGTCAATATTGGTTCAGATGCTGGCAGGGTTGGTTCGTCGTTTGAGGCGGTGTATTCCGGAGCAAAGGGTGGGGTGATCGCCTTCACCAAGACAGTGGCTCGCGAGGTGGCTAGAAGCGGTGTTACCGCAAATGTTGTTTGCCCAGGACCGACGGATACTCCGTTATTGGATGGGATTGTCGCGGCAAGTGACGATGGTGACAAGATCATTGGTGCGATGGCGCGCGCTGTACCTATGAAGCGTGTCGGTACGCCAAGCGAAGTCGCTTCTGCGGTGGTTTACTTCTGTTCGGAAGAAGCGTCGTTTGTGACCGGACAGACGTTGTCGGTTTCCGGTGGGCTTACTATGAGTTGATCTTGGGGTGTGCGGGTAGTTCTGTTCACCGAAGAAGTGGTCGACGTGAATACCAGGTGAGGTGAAAGTATGAAAATTCATTGGTTCTTACCTACCGGTGGCGATAGTCGGGATGTTGTTCCCGACGGTCCGAACGCTCATTGGCGGCCACCAACAAATGATTACCTCGCACAAATCGCTCAAGCTTGCGACGACTTGGGTTACGACGCCATGTTGACGCCATGTGGAACGGCCTGCGAAGACGCGTGGCTGGCAACCGCGTCGCTTATTCCTTTGACTAAACGAATCAAGTTCTTGGTGGCCTTTAGACCGGGGTTCTTGTCCCCCACTTTGGCTGCACAGATGGCCTCCACCTATCAAAGGATGTCTGGTGGCCGCCTTTTGATCAACATCGTTACGGGTGCTGAACCCCGGGAATTGAACCGTTTCGGTGACTGGTTAGACAAAGAAGCTCGTTACGAACGAACGGGTGAGTTTCTTGACATCATGCGTAACGCATGGACCGGCGACCCGTACGATTTCGAAGGCAAACATTATCGAGTTGCTGAAGCGACGACGCGTGAAGTTCCTGAGCCAGCCCCGGCGATTTATTTCGGTGGAGCTTCTCCCGCCGCTGAACAAGTAGCCGCAGAACACGTGGACGTTTACCTGGCTTGGGGCGAGCCGCCGTCCATGGTCGCCGAAAGAATCGAACGAATGCGTGAGTTGACTGCAGCGAAGGGGCGGACACTGACTTACGGCATTCGTTTTCACGTGATCACGCGGCCAACCTCCTCCGCGGCATGGGCGGTGGCCGACGAAATGTTGGCTCATATGGCACCCGAAGCCATCGCAGAAGCACAAGCAGATTTCTCGACGACCATGTCAGAAGGTCAGCGGCGCATGGCCCAGCTCCACTCGGGAGGTACCGCGAATTTGGAAGTTCATCCCAATGTTTGGGCGGGAATAGGTCTTGTCAGAGGTGGCGCTGGTACCGCCCTGGTGGGGTCATATGAAGAAGTCGCTGACCGGATCTGTGAGTACCACGAACTTGGTTTCGACGAATTTGTCCTGTCGGGATACCCACATCTAGAAGAGGCCTACTGGTTCGGAGAAGGAGTTCTCCCCGTTCTGCGTGATCGAGGCTTGGTGGAAGGTGCTACCGAACGGTCAGCAAACGTGAGTACTTTTCGCTGAGCGCTCAAACTCTCGTCATTTCCGGCGGTCAAGTGAGAGAGTCGACTCTTCGAACGCTAGAAATAGGGCATCGGCACATTTCCACGGAGCACAGAACGACGCAGTTGGATCGTCACTGGCGCGGCTTTCGTCGCGAATTTTGTGACGTTCGGGGTTCTGTTTTCGTTCGGAATTTTTCTTACGCCTATAGCGGAAAGCTTTAACACCTCGACTGGTCCTGTGGCGCCGTTGTTCTCGACTGCGGTGTGTTTCTATTACTTGGCGGGCGCTGTTGCTGGGAGATTTAGTGACCGGGTAGGGGTTCGTCCGGTGGTCGCAGCCGGCGCGATCTGCATGACGATCGGCTTGATCGTCAGTGCTCGTGCATCGGCGCTGTGGCACCTCTATTTGGTGTACGCGCCACTGGTTGGTAGTGCCGTTGGTTGTTGTTACCCGCCGATGATTGGCACAGTTGGACGTTGGTTCGAGGAGAGAAGAACTGCGGCGATCAGCTTGGTGTTAGCGGGTGTCGGGATGGGCACCTTTGTTGGGCCCATAGTTTCACGTGCCCTCATCGACGTGTGGGGGTGGCGCTCAACTTTGGGGATATATGCGGCGTTCAGCGCTGTGCTCTTGGCCGCTTGCGCGATAGCGAGCGACGACCCACCGACCAGCCCTGATTTCAAACCGTTGGGGTTATCCGCGATCCTTCGATCGAAAAAATTCTTGATGCTTTATGGCGCGTTGGTTCTGGGGGGGCCAGGTTTCTATGCGCCACTTGCGTTCTACAACGACCACGCCATAAGTAAAGGGCTTGGAACTCAAACGGCTGCTCTGCTCGTTGGCGTCATAGGAGCGTCATCAGTTGTTGCTCGACTGATAATCAGCGCTCTCGGTGACCGCTTTGTGCCTATCCGTCAGTACAGATTCGGGCAAGTGCTCATGGTGGCGTGCTTGGTTTTGTGGCTCTCGGCCGGGAATTCTTATCTCTTGTTCTTCGCTAGTGCCTTATTGCATGGAGTCGGCTGGGCGGTGTGGTTCACCGCAGCTCCAAACGTTCTGGCGGATTGGTTCGGTGTCGCAGACTTGGGTGGGGCGCTCGGAACGTTTTATACAGCCCTTGGGTTCGGTGCTTTGGCTGGGCCTGCGGTGCTGGGATTTGTTATCGACAGCTCGGGCTATGAAACCGCCATCGTGATGGTCATATGTAGTTCTGTTGTCGCTTGGTTGGCTTGTTTCTTCCCTGAACGACTGTAAATACCGTTACGGGCCGATTCAGGAGATTTGTTATCCACCTTGCAGAATGTCAAGAAAATGGACTTCAGCGTCGTCCGGCACTGATTCAAAATCAGCGTCTGTGAGAATTTCGCCGTCAATCGCTACTGAGGACCCTTCAGAGAGGCGTTCCCCTATGCCAGGGAACATGTCATCGAGCGCTGCAACCAAACGCCGAACATTTGATGCTTCAACCTGAACTTGGGAAACACCGCCGGTAAATTCACGTAAGCCAGCGGAGAAGTAAACCTTTGCCATCAGTTCAATTAGTCGCTCTGTTCGTTGAGAGCTTCCAGAACCTTGATTGGTGACATCGGTAAGTCAGTCATACGTACACCCGTAGCATCCTTAATGGCGTTACCGAGCGCGGCCATCGGAGGAACGATCCCCACTTCTCCCACGCCACGGACCCCATAGGGGTGCGCGGGATTGGGGACTTCGATGATGCAGCATTCGATCATCGGCAGGTCAGAAGCGACTGGCATTCGGTAATCCAAGAAACTTGGGTTTTCCATGTTCCCATTCTGATCGTGAACGTATTCCTCGTTGAGGCCCCAGCCGATGCCTTGCACGACGCCACCTTGCATTTGCCCCTCGACATAGTCCGGACTTATTGCGCGACCGGCGTCTTGTGCTGTGAGATAACGGACAACTTGAGTTACCCCTGTTTCGGGGTCAACTTCGACGTCGCAAACCTGGGTGGAGAAAGCAGCCCCAACTCCACGAGCGTTCAACGACGCGTTTGCCGAGATCGGGCCTCCTGTGCGCGCCGACTTCGCGGCAAGGTCGTTAAGCGACAACGGTGGTTGAGATCCGTCGACGTGTTGAGCCTGGCCGTCTACCCATTCCACTTGATCAACTTCGACATCCCAGGTCTTTGCGGCACGCGCTCGAAGGTCGTCGATAACGATACGACATGCGTCAACTACGGCCGCACCCGTAGCTAAGGTCACCCTGCTGCCTCCAGTGACGTCGGTAAAACCAACAGTTTCTGTGTCAGCTACAACCGGTTTTATTGACTCGTAAGGAATACCCAATTCTTCTGCGGCCATCAGCGCCATCGATTGGCGGCTCCCTCCAATATCGGGAGACCCGGTGACCACTGTGGCTGTTCCGTTTTCGTTGACGTGCACTGTCGCACTGGAACTCATCCCAGCGTTAAACCAAAATCCGGCTGCTACTCCGCGCCCTTGGTTTGGTCCTAATTCGGCGGTGTAATTCGGGTGTTCTTTTATCGCTTCAAGGGTTTCAACGAACCCGATACGGGGGAACTTTGGCCCATATGCCGCTTGTGTGCCTTCGACTGCAGCGTTGGCTAAACGTAGGTCTATGGGATCCATATCGATGGCTCGGGCCAGATCATCAAGGACTGATTCCACTGCAAAAGCAGCCATCGGGGCTCCCGGTGCTCTGTAGGCAGCGACCCGAGGCTTGTTGCATACGACGTCATAACCCTCGACGAGGAAGTGGGGTATGTCATAGGGAGCCAGCACTGTCATGCCCGCCGCACCAACCGGGCCGCCTGCATAGGCGCCGGCTTCAAATGCCATCCAAACTTCTGCCGCGGTCAGTTTCCCGTCATTGGAGACACCCATCTTGATTTTCATCCGAGTGCCCGACGTCGGGCCTGTGGCCCGGAACACTTCGTCACGATCCATGACTAATTTGACGGGTCGCCCTGCGCGCTGGGACAAACGTACGGCTATCGGTTCAAGATAAATGACTGTTTTGCCGCCAAATCCGCCGCCGATTTCTGCTGCAGTGACTTTGAGCGTTCCCTGCGACACCCCTAAAACGCTTGCGGTGTCAGCTCTCATTTGGAAGTGCCCCTGAGATGAGCACCAGATGTTGGCTCGCCCGTCGCTGTTCGCGTCAGCTACCGCGGCGTGTGGTTCGATGTAGCCCTGGTGCACTGGCTTAGTGGTGAACTCTTGTTCTACAACGACGTCCGCTTCACCGAAACCTTGCTCTAAATCGCCGCGTTCATGGGCGACGCGACTCGCAACATTGGAGGGTTGTTCAGGGGTGGGCTCCACACCTTTAGTGATCATTCCCTCATGTAGAAGCGGAGCGTTTTCGGCCATGGCATCGTCGACTGTGAGCACATGCGGTAACACCTCGTAAGTGACTTCCACTGCGTTCGCTGCAGCGGCTGCCTGCTCGCGGGTGACTGCTGCCACCGCCGCAACTACGTGACCTTCGTAGAGGACTTTGTCTCGGGCGATCGCATTGTGAGAGATGTCGATAGCACTCGGGTGCGCGCCGTTAGCCGCTAAATCAGGGAAATCGTTACCTGTAATGACTGCTTTCACCCCAGGCATTGACTCAGCGGCGCTGGTGTCGATCGCCACGATGCGCGCGTGGGCGTGGGGGGAGCGAACAATCTTGCCGTACAGCATCCCCGGCAGGGTGAGATCCGCTCCAAATTGGGCTTTTCCAGTGACTTTTTCTAACCCGTCGGGGCGGATGGGTCGTGTCCCTACCCACTTGTATCCAGGGTTTTCTTCGGTAAGCGCCATTACTGCTCCCTCATTTGGATGGCGGCTTCTTGTACCGCGCGAACAATCTTGTCGTATCCCGTGCAACGGCAAAGGTTGCCTGCCAAGGCGTATCGGATTTCAGTTTCTGTCGGATCCGGGTTCTTCTCAAGCAGCGCTTTCGCGGCTATCAGAAACCCGGGTGTGCAGATACCGCACTGCAACGCGGCTCCTTCTAAGAAGCATTGCTGCAGTGGGTGAAGTTCGCCAGAATCAGCGAGGCCTTCCACGGTGAGAATGGTTGCACCGTCGGCTTCTGGGGCGAACACTAAACATGAACAAGTCACCCTGTCGTCCATGAGAACCGAGCAAGCACCGCAGTCTCCTGTACCGCACCCTTCTTTTGCTCCGGTGAGACCGACTTCGTCGCGTAACGCGTGAAGGAGCGATGTGCTGTCTTCAGTTAGGAAGTCGACCTCGTCACCATTGATGACGGTTGTGATATGTGTTCGTGCCATCAGGCGTCTCCGTTGCTTTGTTCGGCTCTCTGCATTGCGATGCGTACGGCCCGTTTTGCTAAGACCCCGGCGACCTGTTCTCGGTAGGCGATGGTGCCGCGTTTGTCGTCGATGGGGTTGCAGGCCTCGCTGGCGGCCGCGGCGACCACCGCGAGGGTGTCATCGTCGGCTGTACTGCCTATGAGGGCGTCTTCGGCGGCATGTACTCGCACCGCGGTTGGGGCGACTGCGCCCAACACTAGGACTGCCTCGGCGATTGTTCCGTCGTCGGAAAGACCGATTCGAGCGCCCGCTCCCACGACAGCGATGTCCATTTCGGTGCGGGGGATAATTCGAAGGTACGCGTCCGCTGTTCTCGATGGCATTCTGTCGATCTCAAACTCGACGATGAACTCGTCGCTCGCGAGAGAAATTTCACCGGGGCCGGTTACCACGTCGGCTACGTCGATAACTCGGCTCCCTTTGGGTCCGGCAACCAGTGCGCGTACTCCGTTGACCACCATTGCCGGAACTGAGTCTGCGGCGGGCGAGCCGTTACAGAGGTTGCCGCCGAGGCTAGATCTGCTTTGAATTTGGTCTGAGCCGATCAAACCTGCGGCTTCTGAAAGCCCAGGGAACTCCTGGCTGAAGGCTTGGTCTTCGGTTAATCGGACGGTCGGCGTGGCTGCTCCCACGGTCCATTTGTCGGCGTCGTTGGCCAACGAAACCAACTGGTCAATTTTCTTGAGGTCGACTAGGACATCGGGCGTTGGGTACCCTCCGCGGATTTGCGGGACAAGGTCTGTCGCGCCCGCGAACACCTGTGCTGACGGTGAGGAGGAAAGCAACGTTGTCGCTTCCTCTACCGAAGATGGTGCTGCGTATTTCACTCATTCCCCCTATATGGGCAGGTATCTCAGCCCTGATGGTGTGCTGTGTGTCTGAAGGTAGTCGCTGCGCTCTTCACTGTCTCCTTGAAGACAGGAATAGCTAGTTTATGGGTATGGGAACTTCTGATAACCAGCCTGGCCCACTCGAGTCGTACAACCTGTTCACCGCTGATCCGGTGCTTCCAGATGCGGTGCGTCGTGAGGGAGGCAATATCGATCTTCTCGAGGCTTTCGGACATGAGGTAGGCCGTGAGGAGACCAGGGAATGGGGCCGTTTAGCTAACCGCAACGTGCCGATTCTTCACACCCATGATCAGTTCGGTAGCCGAATCGATGAGGTGGAGTACCACCCCGCTTATCACTCAATCTTGAATATGGCTGTTGAGGCCGGTATTCATTGCATGCGCTATGAACAGCCCGCGGGCGACGGGGCATACGTCACTCGTAACGCTCTGATGGGGTTGATCACGCAGATCGAGATGGGTCATGGATGTCCTACTTCGATGACTTCGGCGGCGGTTGTGAGCCTGCGACATCAGCCCGAGCTTGCTGAGGTCTGGGAACCTCTGGTCGTTACCCGAAACTACGAGCACCGGTTGAGTCCCCCGGATCAAAAGTCGGGTGTTCTTTTGGGTATGGGGATGACGGAAAAACAGGGAGGTTCCGACGTCCGAGCCAATACCAGCACCGCTTCTCCTGTCAACGGTGGGGGTCCCGGCGGCGAGTACCGTCTCGAAGGGCACAAGTGGTTCACCTCTGCGCCGATGTGTGATGCCTTTCTGGTGTTGGCGTACGCCCCTAAGGGGATGTCTTGTTTTCTTGTACCTCGGGTTCTTCCTGACGGGAGCCGGAACTCACTGAAGTTTCTCCGCTTGAAAGACAAGCTCGGTAACCGCTCAAATGCGTCCGCTGAGATGGAGTTTGACGACACCGCGGCGTGGATGGTTGGTGAAGAAGGTCGGGGTATCCCGACGATTATCGAAATGGTCCACGGAACGAGGTTGGATGTCGCCAACTGGGGTGTGTCGTTGATGCGTCAAGCGATCAGCCAGGCGGGCTGGCATGTAGCGCACCGAGACGCATTCGGTTCAACGTTGATTGATAAACCGTTGATGCAAAACGTGTTGGCTGATCTGGAGATCGAGGTCGAGGCTGCGACGCTGATGATCACTCGTCTTTCAGGGGCTCACGAACGGATGGACATCGATGACAGAGAACGCTCTTTTGCTCGTCTAGCGACCCCGGTCGCGAAGTATTGGTTAACCAAGCAATCAAACCCTGTGGTCCGGGAGGCGCTGGAGTGCGTCGGTGGTAACGGTTATGTCGAGGATTCCATCATGCCGCGGCTCTATCGGGAGGCACCCTTGAACGCTATTTGGGAGGGATCGGGGAACGTCATCGCTTTAGATATAGGTAGAGCTGCGGCGCGCAACCCTGAGAGTGTCGAAGCGTTTCTTGATGAGTTGGAACGATCGCGTGGGCGAGATGCAACGATTGATGAGCAGCTTGACGTACTTCGGCGTGACCTCTCGGTGCCTGGATCCGAATCGGATGCGCGTCGGGTCGTGGAAAAGATGGCGATCGTGTGGGCGGCCACTCTGATGGTCGAACATGGTGACCCCGTGGTAAGCGACGCATATCTCATGTCGAGAGTCGCCGGCGATCATGGCTCTTTGTTCGGCACTCTTCCCGGGGCCTGCGACCTTGCCGCCATTTCTCGACGCTCGGTTCCCGTCTAGCTGGGAAACAAAAACTTCAACCAGTAAATGGAGCGCCGTCGGCTCGGTCAATGGTGGTGAAGTCTTCGACCTTTTTCCGGGAAAGCTTTGTTAATTGTTTTTTTGGTTTGCCAATGGTTAAGAGTGCCGCGACGGCCACGTTTGGTTCAAGGCCGAGGAGTTCCTGGGCTTTAGGTTCATTAGCCGCGAGGAGTGTGGTGAGTGTGCCGCCGAAACCTTCGTTTCGTGCTCCTAACAAAACGTTCCACGCCATGGGGTAAATCGAGCCGCCACTGATAATTCCTACTCGGTCGAGGTTCTTGTCCATTGAGGCCACCACGGTCAAATCCACGGCAATGACGAGCACGGCAGGTACCTGGGACAGGTCTTCGAACATCGGGATGACCGCGCGAATCGACTCGTCGTTCCATGCCTGCTCTACGTCGATCTCTGTGGGGTGAATGCTTTGCCAGGGGCTCTCTCCACTGCTGCGTTGAACCCCATAAACCCGAAGTGCGGGTAGGCATAGGTGGCCTAACGCCTTTTTGGTTTCCGGATTTTTTACAACAATTACGCGTCCCCCTTGACGGTTGCCGCCACTTGGGGCGAAACGAGCATGGTCAAGAATTCGGTACAGCGTCTCGTCAGGAAGCTCGTCGTCGGTGAAGTCACGGGCGGCGAAAGTGGTGCGCATAACGTCGTAAAGTTCCATTCGCTCATCCTCTCACGGGCGGGTCACTTGATGTCACAAGATTGAGCCGAAGTGTCGTTTCAGGTCGCTCCGTCCAAGAATTTCGCGAATCCATATCGGGGGTAGGGGCCTACGACGAGTTGTTCGAGAACGCCGACGCCGTGAGATTCGCCGCTTCTCACTTTGATGACTTCTTGTATATGAAGATTTTCGATAGCCAAAGGGTCGATGTCGTCCAGGTTCCAGGACTCCCCTGCTATCGCTAATTCGCCCTTCCAGAATCCGTGGCCCCATTCGGGGTGCCCATACCCCATTCCCTTCATTCGAACCGTAAGTAGCGGCTCAAGTTCTACAACGATCGGGTCACCGACGAGTGGTTCCATGGTCAACGTCCCGCCCGAGATATTGCGAGTTCCCGATTTCCAAGTGAAATCATGTGCTACCGAGTTCAGCCGCTCGGTCTTTGGATCTTCAATCCCGGGTATCTGCATCGGGTCGCTGTATGTAGGCAGTTGGAAGCCGTCCCAGTGCCATACTTCTCCGCTGTCGCCTTCGAAGATTCCCATATGGGTGACGTGATGTGGCCAGTGCAGTGGGGCCCAAAAAAATTTGAAGCCTTTGGGGCGGCGAGGTGCACCAGCTGATGTTGGGTCGCCGACGGGGCGCACGCCCCAGGATCGGTCCTTTGTTCCGAAGGTTCGCTCAGGGTCAACGGTGATGGTTTCATTCGGGAGCCGTATTTCGCCGCGCCAGAAGCCGAACTGGTTCATGCGGGTTGCGATCATCCAACGGCCGATTTGTTGTGGGGTAAGCGACTGGTGGTCTTCAGGGAAATGGGCGGTACGGGGGATCCAGTGAAGGTCCGCGCCGATCCCGGTGTCGTTGTCTTCTAGTACCACTCGAAGGGTCATCATGGGTTCAAGAATTTCGATGCGGAAGGGCCCTGTGCTCATGTCGTGAGGGTCTCGCGGGGCGCGACGCGAACCGTGGAACGCGTGTTGTTGTCCCCCGTGGACGATGGTGAGGGCGCAGTCTTGAATTTCAAGATTGGGATAGCGAGCGGAGCTAATCCCAAAGTACAAATCGCCGGTGTCGGTGTATCCGTTAAAAAAGGAACGGTCATACGCGTTGCGGTCGGTGGTTGCCGGTGTCGCTATCGGCCGTGAAGTTTGATGGATGTAGTAATCATCAAATGAGCTGAGCAACGTCGCTTCCATCGTTTCTTCGATCGGCGGAGATTTGAGGACCTCTAACATAGGGCTAGCTTCGATGTGTGCGGCGTCCGCGGGCATGGAGTCGAGAAGTTCGGCACATCTACTAGGGGGTTTTAGTTGATCGTGTCGTGCCGAAAATTGTCTTCCTGTTCCGATACTGGGTGCTCAGGATGGTTTCGGGCGGCAGAATGGGGACGCTCGGCGGGGAGGTTCTGATGAGTGGGGTTCTTGATGGTGTCCGAGTGCTGGATTTTGGGCGCTTTATTGCCGGTCCGTTTGCGGCCACAATTTTGGCTGATCTCGGTGCTGATGTCATTCGGATCGAACGAGTTGATGGTGGAGAGGACCGCTGGACGACACCGGTGACCTCTGATGGTCAGGGGGCTTTGTTTCTTCAGGTAGGGCGAAACAAGCGAAGTGTGACGTTAAACCCGATGAAACCTGAGGGTCGCGACATCATGAACGCGTTGGTCGAGACGGCGGATGTGGTTGTCGCCAATTTGCCGCCGGCAACAAGGAGGCAGATGGGTCTTGATTATGAGACGCTTCGTTCCATAAAGGACGACATCATTGTTTCCACGGTGACCTGCTTTGGTTCGGGAGGGCCGTTTAGCGACAGGGTCGGTTTCGATGGTTTGGCTCAAGCCATGTCTGGGGCGATGCATATGACAGGGCCTCAAGGACAACCAACTCGGAATTCGACGCCTTATGTTGATTTCTGCACCGGGTCGCTACTGGGGATGGCGACTCTGGCCGCGCTTCGGCATCGAGATCTCACCGGCGAGGGTCAAGAACTTGAGGCGGCCTTGCTAAAGACGGCGATGACCATTGCTAATGCAACACTCATTGAGCAAGACCAGCTGCAGGTGCACAGAGAGGCATCACACAACCAGGGACAGACTGCTTCTCCCTCCGACACCTTTGAAACTTCTGATGGGCTCGTACTCGTTTCGGTTATTGGCAATTATCAGTTTGCTCGTTGGGCGAAACTTGTTGGCCGTCCAGAACTAGCTGACGACCCCAGATTCAGTGACGATGAGGGTCGGGGAAACCACCGGCAAGAGATTTGCGGGGTGATGTCGGACTGGTGTGCGAATAAGGCGACTGAAGATGTTCTCGTCGCCTTGGCGGAACTGAAGATTCCTGGTGCACCCGTGCTGACACCTCAGCAAACGCTTGACCATCCTCATGTGACCGCGCTGGAATTTTTGGAACGAGTTGACTACCCGACAGCCACCAATGGGGTGCCGATTAGTCAATTCCCGGTAACGATGACTGAGAGTCCGGGCGTGATTCGTCGGCGGGCACCTGAGCTTGGTGAACACACTGAGGAAATCTTGACCGAGTTGGGGTACAGCTCCTCGGACCTTGAGGCGTTGCGTTCCGACCGAATTATTTGAGGAGACGAAGTGGATTTTCTTGAGGTCGCTCGAACAACTTTTGCCGCTCGCGAGTTCACTGATGATCCGGTTCCTGACGATGTGTTGTATCGGATCTTTGATACAGCACGATTTGCTCCGAGTGGCGGTAACCGCCAGGGCTGGAAGGTCATCGCTGTGCGGGATCCGAGGGTGAAACAACGGTTAGGTGAGTTGTGTTGGCCGGCGATGCGTGTAGCAGCGGCCCAGATGCGAGCTGGAGAGGTGTACTGGCAGTCGGTTACCACCACGGCGGTTGATATTTCTGCGGCAGCCTCGGATGAATCACTGCCGATCGCGATCCCGATGTTCGAACATTTGGAAGATGTGCCCGTGGTCTGTGTTGTCGCCGTCGATCTCAATGTTGTTGCGTCGATGGATCAATATTTGGATCGAGTGGGCGTTGTGAGCGGGGCGTCTATTTACCCCATGGCTTGGAACGCCTTGATGGCTGCGCGCAATGAGGGCTTTGGGGGGACTTTGACGACCTTGTTGGCGTCACAGGAACCAGCGGTACAAGAACTGTTGGGTCTTGAGTCTCACGAAGCTGTTGCTGCAATGTTGACGATCGGCAGGCCGCCGAAGCAGTTGTCCAAGCTCTCTCGTAAACCAGTGGAGGAGTTCGTGTTTGTTGATCACGCCGACGGTGAGCCGCTTACCGCTTAGGGAAGTGATGACCCGACCTTTATCAAGTCGTTCATTTCGTTAGCTACCGATAGTGGTTTCGATCAGTCGAGAGTCCACGATTGAGGCGTTCCGTTTCGGAAGATGATTCACCCGGTAGTCGTCGGCGTCGCCGAACATGGAAAGCATTTTGGAGCGGGAGGAGTAGTGGTACATGAGTGCTTCATCCCAATGTTCGTCGGTAGGACCAATCAACGTGGCGACCGGGAAGGCTTGCCAGGTGATTTCCACCCCGGCCCGTTTCGCGTAGGACCATGCCACTCCGTTCTTGTAGGACTCGTAGCCTTCTGCTCCGGTCATGTCATCGACTCCGTAACCTGCGGTTGTTCTTGCCGCCATTCGAACAAGGTTCAACATGTCTGTTGGTTGTTCGGGGTCACGATTGTTGATGTCGTTAACTCGTTGGTCACGGAACAGCCCCGGACGTTCGACCACGGGATCGGTGGGAAGTGGGGCACTTAGATTGAGTGGGTAGCCGGTTGGGGGTTCATTAACGCATTCGATGAGTCTGCTGTTGGCTAGTGAACCAGACCGGTATTTCAGAAGTTCTTGATATTCCGAATCAGTGATCATTTCAATGAAAGAGCGGCGGGAGGGATACTGGGGGATCAAGAGGTAGTCCCAGTCTTCTCCTACCGTCGCGAAAAAACATGAGTTGACTTCGTTGAGGTAGACCGGTGAAAGGCCTGTGGCTAAGCGATTCGCTATTGGTGACACCCCGGCGCCGTAGTAACCGAAGTAACAATCACGGCCGCTGGTCGCGCCTAACCCCAAAGTCGGATCTGCTGCATCGCGAAATTTGAGCAGGTTGATCATTGCTATTGGTTCGTCAAGATCGCGACCACGTATTGATTCGATCGCTTCCTCAGTTAGTTCCACATATTCCATCAAATGAATTCTTGCTAAGAATCGCTGACACTGCTGCCATTTTCAGGTTTGGCAGGCGATAGTGGTCTCATGTCGCGTTTCAGAACACGCACATTGTGTGCCATGGTCGCCGTCGCATTTGCGTTGAATATGTCAGTGGTCGCTTGTTCTGACGACGAGACGTTATCTGAGCTAATGCAACCGGCAGCTACAGACGACCAGTCGCACACCCACTCAGAAGAAACAACCTCATCTCAGCCAACAACCCAAACAACCCAAGACAACCAATCCCATACCCACTCAGAAGAAACAACCTCATCTCAGCCAACAACCCAAACAACCCAAACAACCCAAGACCACCAATCCCATACCCACTCAGAAGAGGTGTCCGCGACTTACCTCGGTGACTATGAGATATCTGATTCCGTGTTCGGGACAGACACAACGGTGAGGGTGTCGAACGAGGTGCGGACTATCACCACGAACGCGTTGCCTGACCACGAAACAGGGGTGTTCCCTAACTCGGGCAACCCAAATACGATTTCCGCGCAATCCGTAACATATCGCTACACAACAGATCCTGTTTACACCGGCATCGCGCAAGAGGCACATGTCCCTGGCATCGCGGTAAACGGCGTCAAGTTTGAACCGGGAACCGCTGAATCAGTGAGCTGTGCAACTGGTGAGACTTACAGGGTTGAGGGCCTTCAAGAGACATTCAATCTCGGAATGGATTTCAACAATGCCCACGTACAGCCCACCGGTGCGTATCACTACCACGGATTGTCCGACTTGCTTGCTGAAACACACCGCAATTCAACACGTGAACTTGTCCATGTCGGATTCGCGGCAGATGGACACCTCATGTACATATCGACGACCGATGACTACACATCCAGCTACCGGCTTTCGACGACTCTTCGGGCCGGCAGCAGCTGCCAGGTGAGCCTCGGGCCCGGCCGAGGCCCCGATATTGCAGTTGGCGGCACGATCCGCGATGGCACCTATACATCTGACTGGGAATACGTTGAGGGGTACGGAGATCTTGACGAATGTAACGGAATATCAATTAGTGGTGACTACGTGTACGTCATCACCGACGAGTTTCCGTATATCAGTAGATGTCTGAAAGGTGAATTCACCGAGATCAGACCAATGGGGCCAGGTGAAGGTGGACCCCAAGCTGGGGACTCAGCGAACGGCGGCCGGAATGGTCCACAAAATGGCCAGCCCAACTTGGCTATCGCAGCAGCGCAACTGGGTGTAGCTGAGGACGATCTTCGTGCAGCCTTGGGGCCTCCTCCTCCTGATCTGGCGAGTGCTGCCTCGGATCTAGGGGTAAGTGTCCAAGCTCTCCAGAACGCTCTTGACGCCGGCCGTCAATAATGGAGCGACTCAACGACTATTGAGAACACCAAGAGTTGATAGTGAGGTGTGTTGGCTAAGGCTGGCCTATATCCGTGATGTCTCTATAAGGCCATCAGCATCGTGACGGTAATCGCGATGGTCATAACTGCTGTAAGAACCCGGAATACACCCAAAGGTTGCTTGATCCAGTCCTGCCCGGTTGTGGAATTCGCCAACTCTGTGGGCATGTCCTTACGCAAGGCTTGGAACTGTGCCATTTGCCCGTCTGTGCTTAGCAAGAGCAAGAGGTTGACGCCGATGATTGCAAAAACCATCATTGGCCGCTTTCCATCGAGATGATCGCCTCCGAAAACGATGGTGGCAACTAGCGCGCTGGAACTCAGCGAATAATTGCGCCATGTTGATCGCAAATTTGCGGCGTTGCTTTCAACCATGGTGTTGAAATGGGATAGATCCACGGGTCTCCTTAGTTACTAGGTGACTTGACGCTAGATGATTGACGGGCAACTGCTTGACCAGTCTGTTTTGCAGCGAACTGCATCACCTGTAGCGGAAACTTTGGTATCCCACCTGCTCTAGGCTCGTCGAACAATTGTCAGGGGAATTTCACAAGGAATCCGACGTTGCCTGCCCAGCGGGACATCATCGTAATAGTGCTGACGTTAGAGAGGTTGCGCGTGACAGTTCGTATCGAGAAGTCAGGTCCGGTCTGGACCGTTATTCATTCACGTGCTGAGGCCCGCAACGCTATGGACGGCGACAGCGCTGAAGCGCTTTACCGCTCTTTTCTCGAATTCGAGAATGACGATGATGCCAGTGTCGCCGTTTTTTGGGGTGAAGGAGGCGCATTTTGTGCCGGTTGGGACCTCAAACAGGCCGCATCCTTGGAGGAACCAAACCCTCTGTCAGATTTGGCAATTCCCGTTGATGGCGGCGACCACGGAAATGGGAGCGACATTCCGATGGGCGCCATGGGGCCGAGCCGCCTTGAGCTCAACAAGCCAGTGATTGCTGCGGTTGCGGGCCCGGCGGTAGCCGGAGGAATGGAATTAGCTCTTTGGTGTGATTTCCGGGTTATGGAAGAGTCCGCCTACTTCGGTGTGTACTGCCGACGCTGGGGAATCCCACTGATCGACGGGGGAACCGTGCGCCTGCCTCGTCTGGTTGGCGAAGGACGAGCTTTGGAGCTGATACTGACGGGACGCCAGGTCATGGCGGAGGAGTGTGAGCGCCTCGGTTTATGCGAATACGTGGTACCTGATGGACAATCTCGGGAAAAGGCTGAGGAGTTGGCCCGTCAAATCGCGGCATTTCCTCAGTTATGTGCTCGGGCTGATCGACGATCGGTGCGCAAGCAACACGGCTTACCAATTAGGGACGCCCTTGCCCAAGAGTGGCATAACAGCCGTCCCGTGCTGGAAGCCGAAGGGATCACGGGCGCCGGTCGGTTCTCTTCGGGCGAGGGGCGTCACGGAAAATTCGACGGGTCGTGAGAAAGATCTCCGCCCCCGGTGGGCTTCGACAGACGAGTTACCTGTGACCGAGCAGCCGGGTCAAGTGAAACGGATCGACGCTATAACTCTTGCGACGGTCGATATGGCGGAGTCGATCGCGTTTTATGAAGCTCTGGGCTTCATCGTTTCCTTTGGTTCGGCGTCTGACTCGTTTGTGACGTTGGATTCGGGTTTTTGTTTCGTGAATCTGTGGGCAGTTGAAGAAACTGCAGATCCTCATCCTTGGTGGGGGAGAGTAATTTTTCATGTTGACGATGTCGACCATGCGTACCGGAAAGCCGTTGACGCTGGTCTCACTCCGTTGGCCGAACCCCGAGACGCTCCATGGGGTGAAAGGTTTTTCGCGATAACGGACCCGTCCGGTCATGACCTGAGTTTCGCTAAGCCGCTTACCTCTTAAGACCGTCACGGACGTCCTATGAGCAAAGCAAATAGCCAAGAAGAAGATCCTTATTCCCACGAGCGTTACGCGGGGTTCCCTGACGGATTTTTTGATCGGATCGATTCATCTGTTGACGACAACTTCTATGCACAGCCTCGAATGGTTACCCATATCGATGATCGAGCTGTCCGCGCCGTCGGCGACCTCTACAGCGAACTGAATATCGGTGGCAGAGTTCTCGATTTGATGAGTTCATGGGTGAGCCATTTCGTTGATGTACCCGAAGATCTGGTGGTGCTCGGGATGAACAGTGAAGAGCTCGCCAGCAACCTGCAAGCTTCGTCGTGGTGTCAGCATGACCTCAACCTCGATCACCGCCTCCCTTTTGAAGACGATTCGTTTGATGCTGTGGTGTGCTGTGTCTCCATCGACTATTTAGTGCGTCCGCTTGAGGTCTTTACTGAGGTCCACCGAGTGATTCGCAGAGGCGGGGTTTTCGTCAACAGTTTTTCGAATCGGTGTTTCCCGACAAAGGCCATCCATGGTTGGAGCCAGACAGACGACGAAGGCCACGTTTCGATCGTCGCTGAGTATTACCGCCGAACGGGGCCTTGGGCAGATCTCGACGCTCAGCTCAGAACCCCTCTTCACGGAGCGGGTGACCCGTTGTATGCGGTCTGGGGCTCCGCGGTCTGACAGACGCTGTAGGACTTGCGGCGGATGGTCCCGGATTATCAAGGCACGACTATCGTTGACAACCACTAACAGGGGGCCGTTTTGACACCAGACGAAGCAAGGGAGCTAGTTCGCCACATAATGGAAGACGGGTTTAACCAGCAGGATTTATCGGTGGTGGAAGCGTCATTTACTGAGGATTATGTGCGTCATGGTTATGGGGGTCCATCCGCTAATTCCCTGGCGGAACACATCGAATCGTTAAAGAACTACCACTCTTCACTTTCCGACGCCCGTTTTGAAATTCAGCAAATGGTCAGCGACGGTGAGTCGGTAGCGGTGCGATACATCTTGCGGGGTATACACACTGGAACTTTCATGGGTGTGGCCCCGTCGGGTAACGAGATTGAACGTCACGCTGTTGCGATCTTCACGATCCGCGATAGCAAAGTCGTAGAAGGTCACATCGTTAGCGATAGCGGCGGCTTACTCGAACAGCTCCAGGGCGGTTAGTCGACTCAACAGTTGAGGGTTGCCGATCCCAAATCGGGTCGTAGCGTTGGCTTGCCTCCTGAGACGACGCATTTGCTCCGAGCTAGACCGCAGTATCACAGGCGCCGCTTGGACTATTGCGTCTAGCGTCTACGCGCATGGCTGCACGAAGCGGTGCCGATTATCTGAGCGGACTTGTTGACTCGCGAGAGATCTGGGTTGACGGCGAACGCGTGGCTGATGTCACAACGGACCCGCGTTTTCAAGGGGCGGCGCGAGCTATCGCCGAATTGTATGACCTTCAGGTCGCTCCCGACCTAATCGACGAGATGACGTACGAGTCGCCGACAACTGGTGATCGGGTGGGGTTGTCGTTCATTGAGCCTCGTTGCCGCGGAGATCTAGAAAAGCGCCGTGACATGGTGAAACGTTGGATGGATCACACTTCTGGCATGTTCGGGCGGTCCGCTGACTTTATGAACATCATGGTCACGGCTCTGGCGATGTGTTGGCGAGACTTCCAACGCGATGAACGCCCATATGGCGACTACTTGAGGAACTATTACGAAGAGATCCGAGAGAGAGATCTTGTGCTCACGCACACTTTGGTGACTCCTCAATATGACCGATCTCGACCGGTTGAGGAACAAGAGAACGAAGTAGCGGCACACGTCGTTGACGAGAACCATGCTGGTTGGATAGTCAGGGGCGCCAGGATGGTCGCGACATTGTGCGCACACAGCGATGAAATCCTTGTCGCACCATCGAGCTACCTCCCAGCGAATTCACATGCAGAGAAGTTCGCTTTCTGTTTTGCTTTACCAATCAACACGCCCGGTATGAGATTTATCTGTCGACCGTCGTTAACTCCGATAGCGGCCGCATCGGCAATGGACCATCCGTTAAGTCAGCGACTCGACGAGATAGATGGCACTGTCATCTTCGATGACGTTTTGGTTCCGTGGGAACGAACTTTCATTTACCGAGATGTCGAAATGTGTAACGGGTTGTTCAATCGCACTGGTGCGATGGAACAAGTGATGCACCAATTTTCAATAAAGAATCTCGCGAAGGCCGAATTTATGATGGGTCTGGCCTTCCAGGTAGCGGAATCGACGAATGCGGATCAGTTTCTTCATGTTCAGGGCATGTTGAGCGAATTGATTGTCTTTACCGAACAATTACGGGCTGCTCTTGTGGCAGCAGAAGCGGACATTGTGGAACGGGAGAACGGATTCGTGTATCCGGCCTCTATGCCTCTTTGGACTGTTCGTCAGACATTCCCCCAAAACTTCCAACGCATGTGCGAAATCATTCAAATTATTGGTGCCGGAGGGCTCGTTGCGACGCCCTCGTTCGCTGAGCTTGACGGACCTCGCGCGGATGATGTTGATCGCTATTTCCAGAGCGTCAACGCAGGTAGCAGAGACCGCGTCCGCTTATTTCGGCTCGCGTGGGATGCGTCCTCGTCTGGATTCTCAGGCCGCCAGCAACTCTACGAGCGCTACTACTCGGGGGACCCGGTTCGTCTGGCGGGGGCGTTGTTCAACATGTATGACAAAGCTCCCTTCAAAGAACGGATCGACCAACTTCTGGACCGACTTGAAAGCACACAGGAGTCACATGACACCCGTTGACCTCGTCCAGAGCCCCGCTCAGCTTTCCAACAACGACGGCAATTACGATGGGAGATGATACGGGGGGCCAAATGGTCGACATGACGCTGTTCACCGGTGAACGATCTATGGCTGGATACCGCTTGAACAAGCTGTCGGCGAGTCTTATCGATCCGGACAACAGAGCGGAATTTCTTGCCGATGAACATGCTTATTGTCGTCGTTTCGAGTTGACGGCTGAGGAAACGAAGTTAGTACTCAACCGGGATTGGACGGGGATGGTGACTGCCGGCGGCAATGTGTACGTGTTCTTGAAAATTGCTGCCACGGTCGGTTCAAATCTCTTGGAGGTGGGCGCAGAGATGCGCGGAGAAACTCTCGACCAGTTCATGGCGACCCGCCCACCGCAAGAAGGTTCAAGATAATGGGTCAAATTGTTGGTGGGATCGGCGTCAGTCATGCTCCGTCTCTCGCCCGGGCATACGACCAAGACAAAGGCGACGACCCCGAGTGGCGAGACATTTTCGAGAGCTACAAGCCCGCGGCCGAGTGGCTTGAAGCATTGCAACCTGATGCTCTCGTGATGGTCTACAACGACCATGTGAATCAATTCTTCTTTGATGCCTACCCAACGTTCGCGTTGGGTGTCGCGGAGACCTTTGCCCAAGCCGACGAGGGGTGGGGGAAGCGACCATTGCCGGACCTTCGGGGTGACACCAAGCTCGGCTGGCACATAGCAAGAAGCTTGGTGGCAGACGAGTTTGATCCAACTATCTGCCAAGAAATGGTTGTCGACCACGGGGTTTATTCAATCTTGCCGTTTCTTATGGCACCTCCATGGGAGACACCGATCATCCCCTTGGCTGTAAACGTGATCCAACATCCCTTGCCGACAGCTCGCCGGTGTTTCAACATTGGCGCGGCCATCGGCCGATCCGTGGCGTCTTACGGCGACGCCAGAGTTGTAGTTATGGCAACAGGTGGTATGTCCCACCAGTTGCATGGACCCGACTTTGGTCACGTCAATCCAGATTGGGATAACGAGTTCTTGGATCTTCTCGAAAGCGACCCGGCAGTGTTGTGTGAACTTGATCATTCTGTGTACATGCAGCGAGGTGGCGCAGAGTCAATTGAGGTGATTATGTGGCTAGCGATGCGCGGTGCGTTGGGGTCAGCGGTGCGCAATATCCACCGCGCCTATTTCGCTCCAATGCTTACCGGTTATGGGCTTGTTTGTTTTGAGCCGGGCTAGACCGATGTTGGGGTTCTTTTCCGGTGTTACCTCTCTAGCTAACGGCAGGGGTTGTTGATGTCACTCGTCGCACGCGCCGACCAAGTAGGGAGTTTGCTCCGCCCTAGCTCAGTGACTGAGGCGTGGTCCGCGTTCGCCAAAGGCGAGTTGGATGAAACAGCCCGGCGGGCGGTCGAAGACGACGCGATCCGTTCTTCGATCCGACATCAGGAAGAAACCGGTATCGGTGTAATCACAGACGGCGAGTTCCGACGTGATGTGTGGTGGTCTGGCTTTATCCCGTACGTCGACGGAATTGAACTATTCGAAGCCGAACAGTCACCATTCGCGGACAACGCCGGTGAACAAACCGTTGCCTATGTCCCAAAGCTGGTTCGTACCGCGGGGCCCTTGAGGCATCCTGGAACCGCGATTATGGGCGAGAACTACAGCTATATCGCTGACATCACAAGTTCCCCTGTCAAGGTCACGATCCCGGCCCCCAGCCGATTCCATTTTCAGTATGGGGTCAACGCGATCGACGAATCGGTGTACCCCGACCGGGATCGGTTCTGGCATGACGTTACCGAGACCTACAAGGCAGAAATCGCGGGCTTGGAGAGCCTGGGGTGCAATTTCATCCAGATTGACGATCCGATCCTAAGTTTCTTTTGTGACGAGACAGCTACTGACCGCATGCGAAGCCAAGGGGAAGATCCGGTGAGTTTGCTCAAGGAATACATAGATGCGACAAACGCTGCTGTGTCGGAGCGAGCCGATTCCACAACCGTGGGTCTCCATATTTGCAGAGGTAACGCGAGATCGAACTGGGCAGTTTCGGGTGGTTACGCCGCGATCGCGGAACAGGTGTTTCCACAACTCGACGTCGACGTCTTTTTTCTTGAGTTTGACGATGAACGTTCGGGCGACTTTGAACCCTTGCAGCTCATCCCTGTATCCACGTCAGTTGTGCTTGGGCTCATCACAAGTAAACGCCCCCAACTGGAGTCACCCGATTTGTTGAAACGCCGTCTAGATGAGGCAACCCGGTACGCGGACGCTTCTCGACTGGGGATTAGCCCTCAGTGCGGGTTCGCCTCAATTCTTGAAGGAAACCTTCTAACCGAAGAAGACCAGTGGGCGAAGCTGCGACTCGTGTCACAAATCGCAGAGGACTATTGGGACTCGTGACAACCTCGTTTTGTGTGACGAGAGGAGGAACTCTTGATGAATGCACTGGCTTACCAACGCTAGAGCCCGTCAAAGTGTTTCTTAACCAAGCAGCAGCTGGTCAATTTGGCGTGATTGTTTGATTGCGTCTTCGGGGTCGATACCCCACATTGGGGCCTTGACACATATTGAAGCCGCGTGGCTCGCAATGTTTTCAATTTCCTGGCCTACGTCGTCAGGTGTCCCACATATAGCGAAGGTTTGGGCCGCTTCCAAAGGAACCAAGTCAACGCACTGGTCGAGAGGAAGGGACCGACGAGCCGCTACCAGGGTGTCGAACAGTTCACCGAAACCGTGTGCATCAAAGTAGGAGCGGTAGCTGGGGATCGATGCGTAGAACGCCACGTTGCCTCGAGCGCGACGTGCAGCGACGGTCGGATCGGAGTCAATTGACGCCGTTAGCCACAGTTGCACATTGAGATCCCCGGGATCTCGGCCCACCTTGGCTGCGCCTCGACGAAGCGCAGGTAACGCTCGCTCGAGTAGCCACCATCTTGACCATATGGAGTGGCCAATGAAGCCATCGGCGCATTCCCCGGCAAGCTCGCATAAGCGTTCACGTAATGAAGCAACCCAAATCGGGACCCGTCTCACCTGCGATCCGAAGTTTGGGTGAAGCCCTGCGAACGATAGTTGGTAATGCTCACCGTGATAATCGGGGATTGAATCAGAATTCTGTGCTGCCGAGTCGAAAACCAGTCTCAAGATTTCAATAACTTCGCGGATTCGGCTTATCGGCGGTAGAAAATCTTGACCGAAGAAATCTTCTGTCCAGGTCTGAGGCGCCGTACCGAGGCCCAGGGTGAAACGCTCGTTGCTGATGCGATCAAGTTCGATGGCCGCGCACGCGGTCTCAAACGGGGACCGCACGAAGGCCATGGCTATCCCTGTTTCCAGTTGCAAGGAGCTAGTGGCCGCTGCCGCGACCGCCAAACTGGCCCACGGCGGACCATAAACCTGATTCCCAATGATTCCCGCGTAGCCGCGGTCTTCTAGCTGTTTGGCTCGCTCCCCAATAGCTACGGCATCACCTGTGCCTATTGGAGCCCAGCATCTCAGCATGATCTACCCCCCCTGCTTGCGGCTGATCGGCACCAGTTTGAACGTCATTGGAGCAATTACCGTCTATATCAGCACAGTTCTAAGTGATGGTTATTAACCGATCACTCTTGATCAATTCCATGGGCTTGAAGGTCAGCGAGTCTCACCCATTCCAGTGTTGTTAAATGGGTCGCCCGTAATCGAACGCCGGGCGCGACTCCAGCTTGGAAAGCTTCCTGCCAACGAGTCGCACAAAGACACCACGGGTCGCCGTTGCGAAGACCCGGGAACCCCATCTCTCGATTCGGGGTACTGAGATCGTTCCCAACTCTTTTCGAATATTCCAGGAACTCGTCAGTGACGACTGCACAAACTGTATGGACCCCTAGATCGCCCGCACCTGTATTGCAGCAACCATCTCGATAGAAACCCGTCATTGGGTCGAGGCCGCAGTCCTCAAGTTCTGTTCCTAAGACATTGGTGGCCACAGCTGCAGCTCCTATCTCCGGGGCTGCAGGACACCATAATGAGACAACTAGACAGCTGAGGTTTCTTCCCCGGGATTGCAAGGAACCACACCTGACCTGACTAACACCCGCTATACAAGTGAAAGGCCTAGAGAACCCCGCGGGCCTGGTTGATTTCGAGGGAGATCATGATGGTTGATCAACTGCCAGACGAAATGCGAGCTCTCAAGAACCAGATGAAAGCGTTTATTAATGACGTCGTCATTCCTCGTGAACCTGAGTTGATGCGCGAAGACTCTGTGACTGAGGCCGTCGGCGCAGAACTTAAGAACGACGCGAAGAACGCTGGATTGTGGGCTCTTGGACATCCGGCAGAGATCGGAGGTGGTGGCCTGCCGTTTATGGATTTTGTCTATTTGAACGAAGTCATCGGTCGGTCTCATTGGGGTCAGTGGGCAGTGGGCAGTCTCTCTATGCAAGATTCGATCATGCTGCACCAGTACGCCAGTGACGATCAACGGGAGCGATTCTTAAAACCCCTAGTTGAGGGGACAATTTATCCGTCGGTCGGGTTGACGGAACCTGAAGTGGCGGGATCCGATCCGACACAAATGCAAGCGGTTGCGTTGTTGGACGGCGATGAGTGGGTGATCAACGGACACAAATGGTTCACTTCGGGGGCAAATCGGGCAGCATTTACGACCGTGTTCGCGATCACTGAGCCTGACGCAGAAAAGCACAACAAATTCAGTTCAATCATCGTTCCCACCGATACCTCAGGATATGAGATTGTTCGAGTCGTACCCACTATGGGTCACACTGGCGGAAATCACTGTGAGGTGAATTACAACGACGTTCGGGTCCCATATGAAAATCTTTTGGGCGGACGCGGGCAAGGATTTCATATCGCACAAAAGCGACTTGGGCCCGGTCGAATTTTTCATTGCATGCGGTGGCTCGGACAGGCGCAACGTGCTTTTGAACTCATGTGTGAACGGGCGAAGACGCGCTACGCCCACGGCAGTTATCTCGCCGAAAAAGGCGACATCCAGGCATGGATCGCCGAATCCGCGGCGGAGATTCAAGCTGCGCGAATGATGACGCTCGACGCAGCACGTGCCATCGACGCCGGTAGTGAAGCTCGCACAGAAATCAGTCTCATCAAATTCTGGGGGGCGCGAATGCTACATAACGTGGTCGATCGTGCCATTCAGGTCCACGGAGCGTTGGGCGTCACCGCTGACACACCGCTGGAATTTATGTATCGGGAAGCCCGCTACGCGCGACTCTATGACGGTCCAGATGAGGTGCATCGGATGGTCGTGGCTCGACGGTTGGTGCGCGATCCCTATGAGGGTGTGCCCTGGGCCTAACTACAGAAGTAGCGGCACTCGCGGTGATCTTGAGCCTTGGTTAGCGTCGTCCTCGGATGAGTCGACCCGGTCGTGCGCCAGTGAATTCGCCGTCCTCCCGAACGATTTCGCCGGCGACGACGGTTGCCTTGTAGCCAGATGACTCTTGCAACAGACGCGGGGCCCCGGTGGGGAGGTCGTACACCATTTCGGGTGCAGAAATTGTCAATTGGTCATAGTCGATGACGTTGATGTCCGCGCGTTTGCCAACTTCGAGAGTGCCTCTATCCCCTAGTAATCCATAAATCTCTGCCGTGTCGTGAGTCATGAGCTTGACCGCGTATTCGACACTCATCTTCGGTCCGTTGGTTCGATCTCGGGTCCAATGGCTGAGCATGTATGTGGATGTTGACGCGTCGCAAATGAGCCTGCAATGGGCCCCTCCGTCGGAGAGACTCCAGAACGCGCCGTGATGATTCAGTCGTTCATAGGTTGGATCCAAAGTGTGTTCGGCGAAGTCACTTAGAGGGAAAAAGATCAAACCCCTACCCCCATTTGTTAGCAGCACGTCGTACGCGTATTCGTATGGGTCGCGCCCTGCTCGGCTAGCGCGAGCCGCAACAGAGTCATCGGGATGGGGCTCGTAGTTCGGTTGCGCAGAGAGCGGGTACATCTTGTGGAATCCGTGGGCAACGTCGTGGTTGAAGCGCCCTGTGTATCCGGTGGACTCAGACAGGATTTGTTCTTTCACGGATTCTTTGGAAAGTTCGGCTACTAGCTCCGTGTGTGACAAAGCGTTAGCCAATTGGATATAGGTGGGGTGCATCTTGAAGGGGTGGAGCGAAGTCTCTAACCCAAAGAGGAGCCCGGCCGGTCGCCCAGCTATTTGGGCAACAACTCTTCCAGAGCCGTCAATCGGCGCGGATGACAATTCGAGCAAGTCGCGCCACTGTTGGGGATCGCGATCTGACTGGACGAGTGCGTAGGTCACAGTCAGCCCGTATTCGCCTGCTAGCTCACGCATCCAGTCGATATCTGTGCCGAAATTTCCTTCAAGCCCTCCCAAGCCAATATCGGACGCTACTTCGACGACCCCACCGCCGGCCTCGGCCACGGCGCGTCCAAGAGCAATCAATTCCTCGGCACCGGCGAACGTCCCTGGGACCGGTTCTCCATCCAGGGCGCGGTGGAGCATGGTCCGCGAAGAGGTGAAGCCGAGAGCTCCCGCTTCGATTCCCTCTCGGACAATCTCTGCCATTGCGGCTAGGTCCGCTGACGTGGGTTCTTCGTTTCGTGCCCCTCGTTCCCCCATCACGTAAGCACGAACCGAACCGTGTGGAACCTGTGTCGCGATGTCCATGACTCGTGGCATCGCGTCGAGAGCAGTCAAATATTCGGGGAATGTTTCCCAATTCCAATCGATGCCCTCAGCTAATGCTGCCCCGGGGATGTCTTCGACTCCTTCCATCAGTTGAATGAGCCAAGCGTGGTTATCTGGGTTTGCCGGGGCGAAACCGACCCCGCAATTACCAAAAACGGTGGTGGTAACGCCATGGAATGACGAGGGGCTCATCTCAGGGTCCCACGTGGCTTGGCCGTCGTAGTGGGTGTGAACGTCGACGAATCCTGGGGTGACAAGGAGGCCAGTTGCATCTATTTCATGTCGCCCGGGGCCAATCTCTCCGCCGATCGCTGAAATGCATCCATTGTCAATAGCTAGATCTTCCGTTCGTCCTTCGGACCCGGTTCCGTCCACCAAGTTGCCTGATCGAATCACCATGTCATGCATTGCTTCCCCCTTGACCCCACTAAGTCTATTGAACTCGAAGAGATCAGGCGGACGGGACTCGTTCACTATGACTTCACTTCCACCTGTTACAGCGGCAACTCAGTCGACGGTGCTGGGGCTCTCGGCATTGTGTTCTGAGTGACCGGTCCTCTCTGCAACACAGCTTCGAGTCGAGATCTACAGTTGTGGAATGATTTCGGTCGCGCAGTCTGATATCGACAAGTTTGATCGTGACGGATTTGTCGTAATCGAAGATTTGTTGAGTTCAGCTGATCTGAAGAATTTCGGTGAGGCAGTGGATTCAGCAGTTCGTGAGCGCGTCGGGGGCGACTCTCGACTAATCGGTGAAAAGTCCCTTTACGAACAAAGTTTTCAGCAATGCATGAACCTATGGGAAGACAACCCGGGTGTCCGAGCTCTGACCTTTCACCAGGAAATGGCTGGATTGTCTGCTTCATTGCTTGGGGCAGAGACCGTGCGTATTTGGCATGACCAGGCGTTGTACAAAGAGCCGGGTGGGCGTGAAACCGACCCCCATCAGGACTGGCCGCTATGGCCTATGGGACCGGCGCGGCAAATCACTGCTTGGATTCCTTTCGACGGGTCAACTCTGGACGGAGGAGCGATGGGTTATTCGCCTGGTTCCCATCGGTTGGGTTTGGCGAAGTTCTCCGACATCACGCGAGAGATTCGCGACGAGCCGTACCCATACTTTGAGCATTCCGAGATGGCGGATGTCGTATGGGTTGAAGCACCATTGGGATCGGTGGTGTTCCACCATTCTTTGACCGTGCATCAAGCGAAGGCCAATGTCACTGATCAGATTCGTCGCGTCTATTGCGTCATTTATTTTGAGGATGGCTGCGTGCGTTCTCGACCTTTTTGGCATCAAAGTCTTGATCGTCAGGGAATTGAAGATGGTCAGCCAGTTCGGGGACCTGTGACCCCCATTGTGTGGCCACGCCCGCTCGGGGATTTTCCTGAACCTCCGACTGATTTGGGACGACCGCCCAAGACTGGGTTCCGAAACTAACTTCGAAACACTGCCATGCGCCTTGTCCCTTGAACCTGCTGGTCTTCTAGTGAGAGTTGTTCTCGGCGAGTCCAGCGATTTGCAGCGCTTTCAGCTTTGCCGCATCTAGGTCGTAGTGTCTTCGGGTGACGATTCTTTGAGCGTATAGCCCTCCCCCGGCTTGAATGTTCGTTACGAATTTCCATCCGCCATAGCTGTCTGCGGTGAGGTCCCGGATGGTGTGCATCAGACGTGCTCTGTATTCGCCGTCGACGTCGGGGCCGGTTGACATGTATTTCCGAGCGAGATCACCTACTTGTTCGTTCTCGAAATCTGCGGGACTGGGGGTGGTCAACACCGCGCCACCCGCGATGTCATGAAGGTGTCGAACAATATGGTTGTAGTTGGCGGCCGCGTGGAACTTGCCGGCATTCGTGAACAGTTCGTTAGGGAAGGCAGCTCCCTCGGGTCCGACACTGCAGTTTTCGATCGCAGCCTCTAGCGTCGCTCGGATAAGGGTCGCATGGATGATCATCTCGGAAATTTTTTCTTTGACGTGGGCGATGCCGGCTGTGCCGTTCGCTTCGGCTACCAATTGGGCTAGGCCGACGAGCTGGTCCGCTTCTTCAACGAACGCTGAAAGCCCTCCGAGTCGTTCCCACAAACCGAGGGAGTGAGCAAAAACAGCAGCAAACGCTGTTTCACCATCCAAGAAAACTCGTTCGTAAGGAACGAATACGTCATCGAAAATGACGAATCCTTCAGGGTAATGATGCGTACCGGAGACGGGAAACGAACGTGTGTCCTCATGGCGGGGCGCGTAGGTGGTGTTGATGATCCGTACCCCTTCGGCGTTGACGGGCACCGCGCACCCAATTGACCAGTCTTCTTCGCCGCTTTTCATCGCTTTGGTGGGGATAGTCAGCAGCTCATGGCCGAAAGATGCGCCTGTTATATGCAACTTTGCGCCTCGAATGACCACTCCATCTCTTTGGCGATCTACGACTCTCACATAACTGTCAAGATCATCTTGTTTCGCGGGCGGTCGCGAGCGGTCGCCCTTGGCGTCGGTAATGCATTGAGTGATTCGCACATCACCAGCCTGGGCTTCTGCAATGAACGCGTCCATGCGTTCGATGTAGTCGGGTTTCACATCGTTCATCCGACCCGCCGCGGTTTTCAGCGTCTGGATGGACGTGTAGGTGACGTGCGCCATCATTCCTGCTTCATGAAGCAACGGAATCATCTCTCGCAGATCATCTGCTGAAGAGGGAACGGTCATTAGCGGCGAGGTCGCGTCGGGTGCTGGGTCGTAAAAGCGGTCGTATCCAGCTGCAGTTATGTCTACTGTCTGTCCGAGTAACGGGTGCCCGGCAAGGTCATCCACACTTTCGCCTTCAAAGAATGTTTGCCGTCCATCTCGAAGCGATTCTTTGTATTGATCACCAGTCAACATGTGGGTTCTCCTCCCGAAGTATCAACCCTGCTTATTGCGGTTCGAGATTATGAGCTTCAGGTCATTGCCCGCACGTAAGTGCCAATGTCGAAGTAGTCACGCCAGTAATAGATCTTGCCGTCGCGCATTTCAAAAACCCCAGTGCAGGGGAGATCAACTGATTTGTCACCAGCTTTGGTGCGGTCGAGGCGTTCAGCGATGACTACATCCCCATCGGAAGCAATGTTCAACAGATCCCACTCAGTTTCGGTCCAGGGAGCAGTGAATTCGGCAATCATCGTACGTACGTTGTCGCGCCCTGTTACTGGCCCGGTTGGCATGTTGTGATAAGTGCCGTCCTCGGTGAAATAGGAAGCTAATTCGTCAGCGTCGAGGCGAGACCATGCCGCCACAAACTCCTTGATAATTTCTTCATTTTGCATGTCGCTCACTTTTCGTCTCCAAAGTTGTTCATCTTGGGCTGTTACTGGTGGTTGCCCACCGTAACCCCGGTAGGTACTGCTCTGCTCAGCGACTGCTCTCACACAGGGATCCCAGGTGCTTCTCGGTGTCCGCCCGAATCGTTGTCGACACTGCTGAATTATGGGGGTCACTGCTCAAGCCGGTTCGCCCTAGGGGAGTTGGAGAAGCCACCGCGATGCAGCCGAGATATTTTCTGCGGAAAGTGAATGCCCGTGGGGATGCGTTTCCCATGTCACATCGGCGCCTTTAGCGCCAACTCGGTTGAAGAATTCCTGTACCTTGCCCATCGGTGAAAGGCTGTCCTTGATCCCGTGCGCCGCAAATATTCGGATGTTCTGTGTTACGTCGATGTCCCATTCCACTAATTCGTCGGGGTAAACCCGGCATCCGAAAACGATTAACGCCCGAACGTTCGTGCTCTTCACTTTTGACAATGCCGCCAGGGAGGCAAGGCCCGCTCCCTGTGAAAACCCAACCAAAACGGTGTCAGCAGCGTCGATTCCCTCAGTGGCCTGCGCGGCTTCGACGGCGTCACGAATAGCGACCCGAGCCAAGTTGAAGTCTTCCGGGTCAGGGTTCATTCGTGAGACTGAGCGATAAAACGCATACTTGCTCTCGGCGACTTTTACCGGCCCGTGGGGGGCACATACCCGGTAACGATGTTCGGTGTCGAGCATCGCACCGAGTTGGAGAGCTGCTGCCGGGTGTTCCGCGAACCCGTGAAGGACAAACATCAAGCCACTCCCGCGTTGATGTCCGTCATGCCAGAGCAACTCAAGTTTGTTTTCTGGCATCAGTCTCTCCGATCACATCGTCAGCCTGGAAGGCCACGAAGTTGGAACTTAAAGATCGATGACTGCAAACGTCGCAGTCGCCACAGCCAATAATTGGTGCCCGGGTTCCCCATGTGCCCGAGCCTCGACTGTAATAATCCTGCGACCTGCTTTGATCACCGACACATCAGCTTCGATTTTTCCCGAGCCGACACCTTTCAGGAATCGCGTTGAAACTTCGAGCGAAGCACAAACTTGACCTTCGTTCAGAACTGAGAACACCGCTTTCCCCATGGCGGTGTCGATCAACGTAAAGAGAACTCCTCCCCCAACGACACCGTTCGGGTTCAGGTGTCGTTCTTCCAAATCAAGTACCGCTACCACCTCGCCGGGCGATTTCACGTCGAGGTCGAATCCTAGATATGTCCGTAACGGGAACTCTCCATAATCGGGATCCGACGGGTCAGGTGCTTCGGTGGTCACTAAGCCTCCAGGTTTGATTGACTTTGGGCCATTTCTTCGAACACTAACCAAGAAACGGCTTTGATGCTTCCGGCGTTCGACCCGTGGGCGCGGTCGAAAAATTCGGGGCGGGAGCTCACCGCGAACCTATGATCGGACTTCCATGACTCTAGGAATCTCCTATGTACCTTGAACTTTCCGCAGATGAACTTCTGACAACCACACGTGCCGTCCGAAAGCGACTCGATCTGAATCGTCCTGTCGAGCGGTCGTTGCTGCTTGAGTGCACAGATATCGCTTTTCAGGCACCAACGGGGTCGAATGCCCAGGGCTGGCATTTTCTGTTCGTAGAAGACCCCGAAAAGAAGCGGCGACTAGCTGATCTCTACGGCCAAGGGTTCGACCCCTATGTAAACGGCCCCCCGCGGGAATATGCGCCAGGTGATATTCGGGCTCAACGAGCTGAATTTGTGAGGGGCTCGGCGATGCATCTGCGCGAAGTGTTTCATGAGGTGCCAGTGCTGTTGATCCCTCTTATGTTGGGGCGCCCCGAAGAAGCAGATTCTTTCGGACAGGCTTCGATGTGGGGTTCGATAATCCCGGCTGTTTGGAGCTTCATGCTTGCCGCGCGAGAAAGAGGCTTAGGTAGCGCCTGGACCACTCTTCACCTTCCCTTCGAACGTGACGCGGCCGAATTACTTGGGATCGAGTACAACCAGTGGACCCAAGTCGGATTGTTCCCGGTGGCGCACACAATCGGTACCGACTTCAAGAAAGCTCCGCGCTTAGACACCGCAGATCTGGTCAGTTTCGACACCTTCGGAAGTCACTGATAGCCCGCGCTACGTGCTTTGTATGTTGATTCGAATTTGAAAGGCGGCTTACGCATGAAAGATCTTGAATTACTAGCAGGAAGTCTCAGCCGCGACGGAGAGGAAATCTATTGGGAATTGGTTCGCGACGCTGAAGAAGGGAACGCTGATGAGCGGCCGGTTGTCGTTTTGTCTCATGGCGCTGGCGGCTCACATGCCGTCTGGTACCAGCAGATTCCACAGATCGGAGAAAAGTATCGCGTGGTGACCTGGGACAGCCGCGGTTTCGGTAACTCCACCAACAACACCGCCCAGCTGGCCCCGGAGAATGCGGCCCGTGATCTGGCAGCGGTACTGGACGAACTCGAAATCTCCGAAGCGCATCTAGTAGGTCAATCCATGGGTGGTTGGCACGTTTCCGCCTTTCTCACGCTATTCAACCAGCGAGTCCGATCTCTCACCTACGCCGACACCGTGGGGGGCCTTTGGACCGACGATCTCCGCACGGCATACGAAGAATTCCGTGCCAAGGGAGGGCTGCGAGGAAGCCGAGAACTTCCACTAGTGGGAGGGCATCTAGCGTTGTGGACTGGAGCTACTGAGCGAGATGTCGCTCACGCGTTTTTGTATCAGGCATTGGGTTCGTTTCATTCGCCACCCCTTGATCGGCTCAGCGAAGTACTTGAATTCACCATTCATCACTCAGACTTCGATGATCTCAATATTCCCGTCCTTTTTATAGGAGGCGAATACGACCAAATCTTTCCGGCGTCGATGCTGCGTGATTCAGCGAATCGCATTAGCGGGGCTCAGTTCGTCCAAATCCCCGATGCTGGACACAGCCCGTACTTTGAGCAACCCGCAGCTTGGAACCTTGCGCTACTCGAATTTCTTGCGGCCATTAACTGAGATCTTCCCTATTGGCCACCCGCTGGCGTCAACGCAACCAAGCACTTGTAGCTGTCGTGAGATAGCTACCGCGCTGCCGCGGCGGAGAGTTGGTGAGCCAGCAACCGAGCGTAAAGACCGTCCTTTTCCAGTAGCGACTCGTGGTCACCGATCTGAACAATCCTGCCGGCGTCCATGACGACGATCTGCGCCGCGTTCCGTATTGTCGACAGTCGATGAGCGATGATCAACGTGGTTCGACCATGCATGAGCGTCTGCAGCGCGCCGTGGACGGCCGCTTCGTTCACCGCGTCGAGATGGGAGGTCGCTTCGTCGAGCACCAACACCGGAGCATCCTTTAAGAATGCGCGAGCGATGGCTACTCGCTGACGCTGCCCCCCTGAGAGGCGCACACCGCGTTCGCCTACTTGGGTCTCAACCCCTTCTGGCAAGCTCGCGACGAACTCACTTAGAGAAGCCTGCTCGACAGCAGTTAACAGCTCTGCATCTGAGGCATCCGGACGCGCCATCAGCACATTCTGGGCAAGGGTGTCGTGAAACAAGTACGTCTCTTGGCTCACCATTGCCACGTGAGCCCGTAGGTCATCAAGTTCAAGGTCACGAAGATCTTCGCCGAACAAAAGTATCCGGCCATCTTTTGGATCCCAGAACCGCAATATCAGCTGAGCCGCAGTCGTCTTACCGGCCCCAGAAGGACCGACAATCGCCGTACTAGTACCGCTGGTTGCCGTGAACGAAACTGCTGATAAGGCTTCGTTTTTCGTACCGGGGTAACTGAAGGCGACATTTTCAAACGTGACCGCGTGGGCGGCAGTAGCGGCGTCAAGCGGGACCGGCGTCATCGACGACACTACGGGTACCGGTTCGTTGTGGACTTGATGTAATCGCCGTGCCGCGCCAAGTGTGTCCGCGAGTTGTCGGCCAACATGGGCGATCTCTGAGATCGGTAGAAAACAAGAGAGAGCCAGAAGGGTCAGCAACGGGAGTGTGGTCGCGGAAAGATCGCCTGCCGACACTAGGCCTGCACCCGCGACCACAACTGCGAGTCCACCGAGCCCGGTGACAACTTCGAGCACTGCTGTCTGTCGGGACAGATTCCGATAAAACGGCAAGCGGGTATCGATGTGCCGTTGTGCTCTCTCCATGAAAGCTTTTGAACGGGCGGTGAATTGTTGGAAGGCCAGAACTTCGCCCAGTCCTTGGACTGTGTCAACCACGAAAGCATTCAGGTCGCCAAGCGCTTCACGGTCCTCTGAACCGAGGGCGTCCAGGCGGCGGCGCAGGAAGAAGGGGCTGATCGCTACGACGGCGAGAAATGGGATAAGAGCCACGGCCATCGCCCAACCCAATATTCCTAGGGTGATGAGCACGCTGGCCGGCACTAGCACAGCGACAAACGCTGGTGCCACGGTGTGGGCGAAGAAGTACTCCACCATCTCCACGTCGTGGGTAGCCATGGCCACCATGTCGCCGGTGCGTCTACGCAACAGGTATGCGGGGGCAAGTTGGTTCAGTTTCGAGTAGAGCGTTACCCGCATTTCCGCCAGCATGCGAAATGCCATGTCATGAGCGATCCATGATTCCAGCCAATGCAGGATTCCCGCTAGTGGCGCGATCACAGCAAGGGCGACTAGCAAGCCTCCGAACGGCTCGTTTCGCTTTACGGCCGCGACCACTAAGGCACTCAGTACTCCTATCCCGATCAGTGCGGCCACGCGCGTCACCCCAAAAAAGAAGGTGGCTATCAGCTTGCTTCGCCAGGGACGGATTTCTGTGAAGAGCCACCTGAACGCGCCGATCCACCCAAGCCCTGCCGCTGGGACGATCTCGGGGTCGGTCGGTCCGCCATCTTCGCTCGGCATATCGGCGGCTGTGTGCAACGCGTCGGGGACTTGGTTGAGTAGTTCAGGGTTGTTGAGACTCGCTTGGGATAACTGGTCGGCCATCAGCGAGTGGTAACGCCCTTGATGTTCCATCAAAGCGGTGTGGGTCCCTGTTTCAACTATGGCCCCGTCCTCAATGACCAGGATTCTGTCTGCGCTGATGACGCTTGACAGCCGGTGGGCAAAGATGAGGGTGGTACGTCCTGTCATTAAGCGATCTAACGCCTCCTGGATCACTGCTTCGTTCTCCGCGTCAACGGAGGACAGTGCTTCGTCAAGGACCAGGATTGGTGCATCCCTCAGTAGCGCCCTTGCGATCGCTATACGTTGTCGCTGCCCACCAGATAGTCGTATGCCGCGTTCACCGATGATGGTGTTGTATTCGTTCGGCAACTTCATCACGAAGTCGTGGGCGTTAGCATCGATTGCTGCCTGGCGTATTGCTTCCATGTCCGCCTCGGGGGCCCCGAACCGTATGTTTTCGAGCACTGTGCCGTGGAAAAGAAAGGTGTCTTGGGATACCACAGCAATTGCCCCGTAGTGATCCTCCGCCGAAAGAGTCCGAAGATCGTGGCCGCCGAGGGTGACGCGGCCCATATCGGGATCGTGGAATCTGAGTAACAACTTCACGATGGTGCTCTTGCCAGCTCCACTGGGTCCTACTACTCCAACCCGTTCGCCTGGAGCTACCGCGACATCAAAGCCGCTAAGAGTCGCTCCTGGTGAGCCGGGGTAGGTGAACACCACCCGTTCGAAGGAAAGTCGCGGTTCGAGAGGCCGTTCGGGCTTTGCAGGTGTGGTTGGTTGTTGGATTCGCGGCTCGGCGTCGAACACTTTGAAGATCCCTTGCGCGGCCGAAAGGCCCATCATGCCGTTGTGCAACATTGCGCGCAGATCGCGCTGAGGACGAAACACCTCGATGCCAGCCATCAACACAATGAGGAGCGTCTCTATCTGCATTTCGTCCGCCCGCACGCGATAGGCACCAACCGCTAACGCTGTGGCCGCGCCGAGCGCCAGCCCGGTATCGGTGATGCCGCGGGTCAAGGAGTTAGTGGCGAGCACCCACATAGTGCTCTTGAACACCTCGTGTGCTCGCTCGGCGAGTGTTTGCCCCCGCGTCTCGCTTTGGCCGAAAGCCTTGAGTGTTGCGAGACCCTGAAGCGAGTCCAGAAAGTCAGATGCAAAGCGACTGTATGCGTGCTGGCGTTCCAGACTTCGAGCCGCATCCCATCGATGGAACACTGCTGGTGCGATCAGAGTCAATAATGCGAAACCAACCAGAGTGGCGGCGACCGGCAAATCGAGTGGCGCCAAGATGGCGAAAATCGCTAGAGGGGTGAGTGACGCTACAAACAACTGCGGGAGGTACTCACCGAACCACACTTCTAACTGTTCGACACCTTCTACCAACGAGAGCAGCACTTCGCCGGTACGCACGTCACCGAAGTGAGCTGGACCGAGTTCCAAAACGTGTTCATGGAGCTGCCTACGAAGTGCGAGCTGCACTTTCGCTGCGGTGTGATGTGCGAGCATCTTGCGCCAATGCTCGAGTATCCCGCGCACAATCATGACGCACGCCACAGCCAATGTGGGCACCATCAGCTCGTTGAGCGTCGCGCCTCGGAACACCTTGGCGAGAAGCCAGCCAAGTAAACCGAGTCTCGCTATTCCAGTGACAGAGGCCACCACCCCAATGGCCACGGCTTGCGCGACAGCACCCCGTGCCCCTTTAGTTAGTTTCCATAGTCTCGAATCGAAAAACATACGTCGATCATTCGCTCAGTAACCCCGGCTGAGAACAGCGGTCTCGACGCCGATCGAAGCGCCAGTGTAGGCCCGAATCTGAAACCAGTTTGAGTCCTGGCCGATTTGTTGTAGAAGCTCGGCGACTCGGGAAGTTAGCTCCATACTTCGTCGAGTACCCGAAGCGCGTTCGCGCCCATGACCTTCTCTATCTGGTCGTCCCCATACTCATGTTTCACTAACCATCGAACAATGTTGTGTGATGACTCCGTGGGATTTTCAAGGCCCCTCACGTAGTCGACGGGCTCAAAGTCAGGTGGCGTGTTGGCTTCAGGTGTCGGGTCCATCTCCTCGAAGGTGAATTCGGCACTGTAGATATGGTGAATTCCGACATGGTCGCCATAGGTGGTGTCCGCGCCGAAGCCAACGTGGTCGATCCCCACGAGGTCGACGATGTACTCGAAGTGTTCCATCACAGACTCAATGTCGTGCGACGAGTGCTGTTCGGTGAGCGTTGTGTGGGGTGCGGCCTCGACGCCAATCACGCCACCCTTTTCGGCGCAGGCTTTCAGCACATCATCTGGCGCCATCCGGTTGGTGTTCCACAACGCTCTCGCCCCAATATGGCTCAAGACAATGGGCATTTCACTTGCAGCAATCGAGTCAAGGGTGGTCTGGTCACCACAGTGTGAACAATCGACAAGCATCCCGAGTTGGTTCATGCGCCTTATAGCTCTGCGACCGAAGTTCGTTAACCCGGCGTCGCTCTTTTCGCGCAATCCGCTGCCAAGCTGATTGGCCTCGTTGTAAGTCACACCGATGGACCGGACACCGAAGCCGTAGAGAATGTCAAGCCGGTCAAGTTCATTTTCGATTGGTGCCGCCCCTTCGAGCGACGCTACCCAAGCGATGGCTCCGCGTTCTCGGGCTCTAAGGATGTCCGCGACCGACGTGGCCGGGACAACGAAGTCTTGGTGGGCGATGTCGCAAAGCCTCATGCCTATGTCGTGTAAGACCTCAGTCCACTTCCATCCGCTCGATGATTCAATGGTGCAAATTCCGTCAAGAAGGTTGTCAAACACGCAGTGCCAGCTTGAGTGGGCCAGACCTTCGTATGCAGTCGCGATGTGCCCGTCCTTGACGTACCTGGGTGTTTGGCTGATGTTGTCGGGAAAGCGATTGGGGTGGTCATGCATCGAAATCATAAGAATTTCACTGGTCAGCCGATCCGCTCGCTCGGCCTCCGCGTCTGTCAATTCGACAACGGTGGCGGGAACGCGATCCAGTTCGCTAGCTAAGTCGTAGGGCTTGTAATCCGACCCTTCGTGCAGGTATTGAAAGGACCGGTATTCGTCGGTACGTCGTGAGGTTGCCATACGACACGCTAACGCGGCCGCTGCCATCGCGATTCGCTATCAGATTTGGGGGTGCCTCACATCGTCACACCGACGAGGGCACTACAGAGCAGTGTTCTCTCCGCGGAGCGACGTCAGCAGCTGCAAACATTTGGGCGGTCATCTTGGGGTACCAACTGCCACACTTAAGCATGACCGAACTTTTGGATCGCCATCGCCGGGTGATGGGCAACGATGCCCCGCTCTTTTACGACGAACCACTCGAGTTGGTGAAAGGCGAGGGAGTCTGGCTTGAGGACATAGCTGGCCGCAGGTATCTCGATCTCTACAACAATGTTCCCTGCGTCGGGCACGCCAATCCTCATGTCGTAGCAAAGCTCGCGGAGCAGGCTGCAGTTCTCAACGTGCACAGCCGCTATCTGCATGACGGAGTTGTTGACTACGTTGAGCGGCTCGTCGGGTTGCATCACGATGGAATCGAGGCCGCGATCTTGGGCTGTAGCGGAACTGAGGCCACTGAGATGGCTCTTACGCTGGCCCGAGGTGCGACTGGTAAGAGGGGCATCATTTGCACAGACGCTACGTATCATGGCAATTCGTCGCTCGTCGGTCGTCTGTCATGGCTTCCTGTCGGTACTGAGCGAAGCGGAGTGAAATCAATATCGACGCCACAGTTGTTTCGACCCTTGGAAGTAGGTCTTACCGAGATCGACTTGTTGCAGCGTCATCTTGATGAACTCACCTCCACGATCGCTTCGTTCGACGACGAGGGCGGGTTCGCGGGGGTCATGTTGTGCTCTATCTTGGCCAACGAAGGTCTCCCGAATCCCCCTGCCGGTTGGTTCGCCGAGGCGGTGGGGGTAGTACGTGATGCTGGTGGTCTCGTAATTGCCGACGAGGTTCAGGCCGGTTTCGCTAGAAGCGGTTCTTGGTGGGGCTATGAGACAAGCGGATTCGTGCCCGACGTGGTGTGTATGGGTAAGCCGATGGGTAACGGATTCCCCCTGTCGGCGATGGCTGCAAGTCATGACCTGATTAGTGGATTCCGGCGGCGACAACGATACTTCAACACTTTTGCTTCCTCCCCGCTTCAAGCTGCTGCTGGAGCAGCAGTCATCGACGAGATCACTGATCGAAGACTGGTGCATCACGTCACAGAGGTGGGTGACCGCCTACGGGCCTCACTCACCACTCTTCAGCCCGACCACCCGCGGATGGGAGACGTACGTGGTACGGGTCTGTTTATAGGCATCGATTGGGTTCATCCCGGTAGCAATGAACCCGACGTTGAGGGTGCAGGTCAGATGGTGGAGGTGTTGAAGTCTGGCGGCATGTTGCTCGGTAAGGCAGGGCAGTACGGCAACGTGTTGAAGATTCGTCCACCGCTGGTGTTCGACCATGATGATGCAGCTGCTTTTCTCGATGTTTTCACCACAGCCGTCGCAGATGCTCACTCCTGAGCAGTTCGTGCAGGCCGCGGCAGCCGTTGCTCCCGCTTGGGGGCTTAAGCCCGTTGCGATCGAGGTGTTATCTCACAGCGAAAACGTCGTATGCCGCGTGGGTCTCCCCGATCGCAAGCAGGTAGTGATGCGACTACATCGGCCCGGTTACAACAGCAAGGCCGAACTTGAGTCCGAAGTGCAGTGGGTCGCTTCGTTGGCGGAGGCGGACATACCTGTACCGACGGCTCTACCGATGCTCAATGGTGGCCATTATTGTCCCGTGGATGTTGGCGCTGGCCGTGATCGAGAGCGCCGGATGGTTGGTGTGGTCGAGTGGGTTGAGGGTTCGCCGCTGGGTGGGCCCCTGACAAATGCTGACGAAGGAGTGGTTACGCACTACGCCACTATCGGCAAATTAGCTGGGAAGATCCGGGAGCATCACACAGGTTGGGACCTGCCTGAAGGTTTCCAACGGCGACGCTGGGATCTTGACGGGTTGCTGGGTTCCGATCCATTGTGGGGCCGCTTTTGGGAAGTTGAGGCGCTCACTGCTTCCCAGCGGGCGCTATTCAATGAAGCTCGAAATATCCTGCGAAACGAACTGTCCGAGTTGTCCATGGGGCCTGACCGCTTTGGGCTGATTCACTCAGATTTGCATCTGGGAAATTTGATGGTCGATGGCGACAACCTCACCGTCATTGACTTTGATGACGCCGGATTTGGCTGGTTCAGCCACGAATTGGCTTGTGCTCTGCACCCTGGTGTTGGTGAACCCTGGTTCGCCGACGCTCGCGAGGCTCTCGTTGAGGGGTACCGTTCGGTGTCCCCTGTGACCGACGAGGAAATCGAGTCGATCGATACCTTTCTCGCAGTCCGCAGTTTGATGATCGTGGGGTGGCTTGACGCTCGGCCAGAGTTGTCGGCACACGAGTACTTTCCTCTGGTAGTGAAGGGCGCCGAGGCTGCTGCACGTGCCGTGTGTGGTCACTCATAGGTCACCGAAACCCGGCTGAATTCACGCTGAAAACCGGTCACCCAACTCGGGGAACTGTGACTCTTGTAGTATCAGGATCTATGACACTCGAATTTGCGCATGCGCTCATGTACGTGGCCGACATGGACGACATGGTTGACTTTTACACGAACGTATTGGGCTTCACGGTCAACGATCGTGATTTGATTGCTGGAGAAGGCAGCCCCGATATCGCGTTCTTGTCAAGCGACCCAAATCACCATCACCAGTTCGCGTTTCTTCAGATCCGCAAAGACTCAGACGCTTCTAACAACTTGGGTCATCTGGCGTTTCGAGTGGACAGTCTCGCTGATGTCAAGGGAACAATCGAAGCCCTGGAAGCCGATGGACGCGCCACCAAGCTGGCGCCACTCACGCATGGCAATGCTTGGTCTATTTACTTCAGTGACCCTGAGGGCAACGGGATTGAGATTTTTTGCGATACCCCATTTCATGTTTCTCAACCACAAGCAACTTCGTGGGATCCAGGCATGGGAGAAGAGGAACTTGTTGCGTGGACTGAAGAAACCTTCGGAGATAACGGCCAGTTTGGCCCGATTGGTGACTTTTACGCCTCGCAACAGGAACTGATGGCCTAACCCAGCCAGGAAGCCTTCGTATCTTCATACTTTGGCCGGCGGATTGGCAACGCGGCGTTTTAGGTCACACAAGCAACCGAGTGAACCCTGTCGGTGCTTGCCCCATCATCATGGCCGCGTGCGCGTGATACATATCCTCCGCCGCGAAGATGGTGTGGTTTATTGCCGTATGTGCATCTCGGAACCATTTGGCTAACGGATTCTCATCTCGGGTGGCGCCACCGCCCGACCGGATATAGATGTCGTCGAAGGCTTCAACGGCTCGACGGGCAGCGCGTACTTGATCACGTCTACCTACAATCCGCATCTCCAAGGGAATTTCGACTCCTTTTTCGGCCATTGCATACATATCCGAAAGGTTGTAGAGCAGTTGCGATCTTGAGGCGTGGATTTCCGAAGCAGCTTCACCGATTCGTGACGACAGGTAGGGATTCTTGGCCATCGGCCCCATCATCGAGGTGCGAGTCGCCTGATATTTGTAATGGCACGCCAGGGCACCCTCACAAATGCCTACAACCGCGGCGCTGAGAGCTACCGGGAAGATCGCTGACCAAGGCATTCTGTAGAGGGCCTCATCGCGACCTGCTTCTATGGCAGCTGTGCCATCGAAGACCTTTGTAGCGTTAAGTACCCGGTAGTCGGGGATGAGAGCATCGTTGACAATGATGTCTTTGCTTCCTGTGCCTCTCAAACCCATGACGTTCCAGGAATCTTCCACTATTTCGTAGTCGGAACGTGGCAATAGGAAGTGATACATCTGAGGGATCCCATCGACAAGCCCTTCCCCTTCGATGAAGCCACCGAGCACTATCCAGTCGCAGCTATCGGTCCCTGAAGAGAACTCCCATTTGCCATTGAAAACGAAGCCTCCGTCAACTGGGGTAGCTAGCCCATTGGGTGCATACGGGGACGCCACCCATGTGTCGGCATCTTGCCCCCAGATCTCTGTGAGTACTCGTTGGTCGTTGAAAGCCATCTCCCAGGGATGGACACCAATAACCCCGGCCACCCACCCAACTGCTGGGTCGGCACCGGCTAGGGCCATCACAGCCTCCATGAAGTCGGTGGGATCCGCCGCGTATCCCCCATGTTCTGGAGGTTGCAACAGCCTCACCACTCCGGTGGCTTTCATACGTTCGGTGGTTTCTGCCGATAGCCGCCCGAGCGCTTCCGCGTCGAGGGCCTGCTCTGCGAAAAACTCTCGTTGGTCTGCAATTTTTTCGGTTACACCATGAGACATATTGAGTGTCCTATTTGAGTAAATAATCGATGACGACTCGCTCAAAGTCGTCTTTTCGTTCTATCTGAGCCCAATGCCCGCAATTTGAAAAGACATGAAGGTCGGCGTTGGGCATTTGACGGAACGGGAATAACGCGCCTTCAAACGGCAGCATTCGATCGTCGCGGCCCCAAGTAATCAGAGTCGGATGATGAATTTCGTGAGCGCGGGACCACAAAGGGTTCGGGTCTGAGAATTTGAAGAAGGTACCGAAGATAGCTCGCGTTGAGTCCATGACCCCCGGTTTCATAGCGTTCTCCATCCGCAAGTCAATCAATTCGTCGGTAACCAGCGCTTGATCAGAAACCATCGTTCGTACCCACGCGATCATCCCTTCCCGCGATGGGTCCCCCATAAACTCAATGAGACGTTTGGTACCTTCATTTGGGCTCGGCCCGAAAATATTTACGGCAAGCCCACCTGGTCCCATCATCACCATCCGCTGCACCCGATCCGGATACTTGAGAGCCACATGACTGGCAACGTTGCCGCCCATTGAATTCCCGAGAAGGTGCGCCGAGTCCAACCCGATACCTTCCATGAACATTGCGACAGCGTCTGCGGCCACCTGCGGATATTGCTCGTCGTACTCGGGGCTGGCACTTCCTCCGAAGCCCGGCATATCAAGAATGATCGTTCTGAAATGTTCCGCAAAGACAGCAAGGTTGGCACCGAAATTTGTCCATCCATTGACACCGGGACCCGATCCGTGAAGCAATATCAACGCAGGCCCTTCACCAGCTTCGTGATAGTGAAGCTGGTAGGCAGCGTCGAGCGTTCGGCTCGTTTCATCGTGCGAGTACATGTTTTCTTCGGCTTTCCGCGAGACGGAATGCCATCATATTCCCGGGACGGGTGTCAGTTTCAGTCCCAGTGGGCGGTTCACAACCAAAATGAGCACTATGGAAGAAAATCTGTACGACTACGAGGCAGACGTATTGGTCGTCGGGAGTGGCGCGGCCGGCTTTAGCGCGGCGATCAGTGCCACCCTCAGTGGTGCGTCAGTAATCCTGTTTGAAGGAAACCAGCACGTCGGCGGCACCACTGGTCTCTCGGGCGGAACTGCTTGGGTTCCTAACAACAGTTCAATGCGCGACCAAGGTGTCACCGACCCCAAAGATCACGCGTTGGAGTACCTAGCGCGTCTGGCCGCCCCACAATATTTCTCGTCTGGACAACCGACCCTAGGCCTGCCTCAACACGAATTCGACTTACTCTCAACCTTCTACGACGAAGGGGCAGACGTTATCGATGCCTTGACGGAAGTCGGGGCTCTCGACCTGGTCGCTGAGGTGAACGACACCGATCATTACATCCAATTCCCTGACTACGGGGGCCACCTACCCGAGAACAGGGCCCCGCGGGGCAGACATCTGGCGCCCCGACCCAAATCAGGATTCATGATCCAGCAACTTGAACGCGGAGCAACCACACAAGGTGTCACCGTGTTACTGGAACATCGTGTCCACGACACCATCTTGAACGAAGACGGGGACGTCGTCGGTCTCGAAATCCGTGCCGGACATCGAACCGTTCTGGCCGCGGCCCGACACGGGGTTGTATTTGCTTCTGGTGGCTTCGGACAGAACGGTGAACTTCTTCGCCGACATATTCCTGGTCGAGTCTTTGGGAGTTGCGCCACCCCTCACGCACAGGGCGATTTTTTGCGGATCGCTAACCGGCTAGGAGCGTCTTTCGGCCAAATGAGCGGCGCTTGGTGGAAACAAGTCGTGGTTGAACCGGCTCTCCGTTCACCTTCGCCCCCATCTCTTTGGATGCCCTTTGGAGACAGCATGATCCAAGTGGACCGAACTGGTCGGCGAGCGGTCAACGAAAAAGCCCCGTACCACGACCGAGGTCAAGTGCATCTTCACTACAGCGCCTCTTCTCGCGATTTTCCGAACACATTGCTGTTCATGATTTGGGATCAGGTCGTAGCCGATTCGCCACTCAACGTTCCGTTTCGCCCTCCGGTACCCCTCCCAAACGAACAAATCGATTATGTGATCGAAGCGTCAGACTTTGGGACTCTCTCCCAAGCACTCGACCAGCGTCTCGCTCAGCTCGGCGACGCCATCGGCGGCATACGTCTTTCTGAGGACTTCGAACAAAACCTTCACGGCACAGTTGATCGTTTCAACAGCTTCGCTGAAGAAGGCATCGACCATGATTTCCAGCGAGGGTCAACAATGATGGAGTTGGCTTGGAATCTGATGGAACGCGAAGGGTCTCCGAACCAGACCATGGCTCCCCTATCATCCAACGGCCCTTACTACGCATCGATTGTCGGCGCCGGTGTTTTGGACACAAATGGGGGTCCACTCATCAACACCGACGCTCAAATCTTAGGGTTCGATCTTCAACCCATCGCAGGTCTATACGGAGCAGGGAACTGTGTTGCAACTCCAGCTGGCGCGGCGTACTGGGGCCCTGGCACAACTATCGGGCTCGCGTTGACTTACGGCTTTATCGCGGGGCGCAACGCCGCGAGAGAACCCAGAAAGCACCTGACTTCATAGAGGGTTGTCGCAACTATCGTCAGAAAAGACCTGTGATATAAAGGCGCAGTCGGAGGGAAACAATGACAGACAAATGGGACACAATTGACCGGTATCTGGTGATCTCTGCCGATACTCACGCCGGCGCGGAACTGTACGAGTACAAGGACTACCTGGAATCTGAATGGCACGACGACTTTGATGCATGGGCATCAAACTACGAGAGTCCGTTCGACGACCTTGTTGACGCCACCGCTTCGCGAAATTGGGACAGCGACTACCGATTAGAAACATTGCAGGACGATGGCATCGCTGCGGAGGTTATTTTCCCTAACACCATTCCGCCATTTTTCAATACCGTTCACACGCTCGCGGATCTTCCCGACACAAAAGAGTCACTCGCTCCGCGGGCCGCTGGTTTACGAGCACACAACCGTTGGCTCGTCGAGTTCTGCTCCAAAGCTCCGACGCAGCGTCTCGGACTCATCCAGATAATGCCTCATGACATTGAAGTTGCTGTCGCGGAAATCCGATGGGCCGCATCGACAGGCGTCATAGGAGGCGTGTTGATACCGGCTATCCCAGCCAACCACCCAGTCGGACCTTGGTTCGACCCAAAATATGATCCGATTTGGGCGGCCTGTGAAGAACTCGGTCTACCTATCCATCAACATCCAGGCACCGGAGCACCAACGGTAGGGGCGGACCTTCCCGCAGCACGCGCAGTGATGATGTTCGAATTCAGCGATTGGACTCGCCGAACCCTTAGCCATCTCATTTTGTCTGGCGTTTTTGAACGCTTCCCCGCGTTGAAGGCGGTCTGGACCGAACAAGGCCGCGGCATCCAATGGGTTCTGCCCGAACTTGGCCGAATGGACCCCACCGTTGCGGGGATCAAAGCGAGCAGCGCTAGCCGCACAATGCCTCTATTCGCTTCAGAGGTAATCCGTTCGCTATCACTTACCCCGAGCGAATATTTTGCACGGAACTGCTACATCGGTGCGAGCTTCATGCCTCGGCCAGAAGCCAAATATATCGACGCTGTTGGAGTTGACCGAATTATGTGGGGATCAGACTTTCCTCACGAAGAGGGGACCACTCCGTATTCACGGGAGGCTCTTCGCTCAACGTTCGCTGAAGTTCCTGAAGAAAAGTGCCGACAACTCTTTGCCGGCGTGGCGGCTGATGTGTACGGCTTTGATCTCGATGCGCTGACGCCAATAGCTCAAGAGATAGGACCCAAGGTCAGTGAAATAGCGGTACCACTGACCAAAGAGGAACTGCCCGATTCCAATTCGGGTGCGTTCGCCGGAGTCTTCAGCCTGTCGAGGTCCGCCTTAAACATGGGGTCCGCGAGCAGCGAGACTTAAGCCGAAAGCCGCCCAGCGATATCCGACCGCTGCGGCCCTATGGTTCGCGTCCGTCAAGAAATCGTTGTTCCGCCCAACCTTTTTCGTAGGGGGTGAAAAACGCGACGTCGATGCTGAGATGACTGATCAGCCAACGTCCATCAACTTTCTCATACCTATCCGTATAGGTAGCGGCCAACCAAAGAGCCCCGCCGCTAGCGGCATCAGTGCAGGGCTGAAACAACAACCAATGGCCGGTTGCCGAGTCGTTATCCACTTCAATGATTGGGTTCATCACCTGATGTCGCGCTATAGAAATTCTGCTCCCTGCACCAGTGAAATGCTTCCGGATAGCCTCGCGACCTTCAGCTAACCCAAAGGTACGGCCTCCATCCCAGACCCCGTCTTCACTAAACAAACTGGCGATCCCGTCCGAGTCATAGCCCTCGTCGCAGAAGCGGCAATACTTAGCCTTCAGTTGTTTAATTTCTTCAATATCTTCAAGTCGAGAAAGTCGAGTTTCGAGATCAGACATCGAACAACTCCTTTATCCAGCGGAAGCTTGCCTCACGACCAAGCCTCGAAACGGCTATTACGACCATAATTGCATCAATACTTGAAAGAGCAGGACCTGTGCAGATTGGCTTATACGCAAATACCCATGGCGTCGGTTTCCGAGACGACGTAAACAACTACACCCGTAGCATCCCAGGGGCAATGCTACGACCCGTGGAGGTAGCACAAAGCGCTGAACGGAGCGGCTTTCACTCCATTTGGTTCCCGGACCACGTCTGTATGCCCGCGGAAACCAGTAGTGCACATATTGCCAACCCGACAGGAGCCCGCTCCTACTCACCGAGGCACGAAATGCTTGATGCCGCAGTAGTAATGGGCGCAGTTGCCTCAGCTACAAGCACAATCAAACTGGGAACCAGCGTTCTCGTGGCGCCGTACCGTGGACCATTGAGTGATGCTCGCCAATTCGCAACCGTGGATGTGCTGTCCGGGGGGCGTCTTCTTTTCGGAGTTGGAGCGGGCTGGATGGCCGAGGAATTTTCTGCGCTCGGCGTCGACTTCGCCGAGCGCGGCAAACGAACAGTCGAGTGCATCGAAATTTACAAACGAAGCTGGCTAGATGACTTTGTTTCGTTTGACGGCGACTACTACACGATTAATGACGTTTCCATGGACCCCAAGCCCTTACAAGAACCTCGGCCACCCATCATCTACGGCGGCGTATCCCCGCTGGGAGCGCGTCGAGCGGCTGCGCACTGCGACGGATTCTACCCCGTGTTTCTAGACCCGTTCGCGGATCCGAACCGCCATTCCGACCTGCAGGCGATAATCAAAACTGAACTGGAACTAGCAGGGCGACCCTTTTCCAGTTTCATAATGATGGCCGCCACAACGATGAGGATCACCGACCAGAAAGACGCCCTCGCACGCCAAACACCAAGGAAAATCTGTACCGGCACCGCAGAACAGGTATTAGAAGACCTCGAAACATTTGCACGAGCGGGTTACTCCCTAGTGGTCGCGAAAATGGATTGTCCATCAGGTGAAGTCGAAGAGATCCACGAACAAATTGGTCGCGTCGGACAGGACGTCATCCCCAAATGCCGCACCATTGAGGCCTCCGGTGGGTGGAACACCAAGTTTTGATCTGTTTGTTCATCTGAGGCGCTAGTCTTCCCTCGATACGCCCTCAACACCGGGGGTTTGAGGGGAAAACAAAATGTTCAAGCGATGGATAAAGGTTCTCTCGCTACTCGCAGTGCTGTCGTTACTTTCAGCGGCATGCGGGAGCAGTGACTCCGACAGCACCGATAGCGGCTCAAGCACTGCTTCGGCTTCGGCGTCAAGCGATGATGAGCCTGCGGCCGAAGAAGACGCGGCCGAAGAAGACGCGGCCGAAGAAGACGCGGCCGAAGGGGAGGCCACCGAAGAGACGGCGCCTCCGCCACAACCCAAACACGGTGGAACGATAGTGATCGCCACCACTCAGGTGGGCGCGAACGTCAACCACGGCGTGAATTCTGGAATCGGGATTGCACAGCCCAGTTCGAAAATCTTTGCTTCGTTAACGCATCTAGATAGCAACTGGGAACCCCAGCCATATCTGGCTGAGTCCTGGGAGGTTTCCGACGACAGTTTGACCATCACGTTCCACCTGGTAAAGGGCGCAACCTTCCATGATGGTTACTCGATCACATCAGCCGACGTGAAGTTCTCGATCGAAGTGATCCAGGCAAATCATCCATTCACCGGCATGTGGGGTCCGCTCGAGTCAATCGACACGCCTGATAAACACACAGTGGTGCTGCATCTTGCTACCCCGCACCCGGCGCTATGGATTGCCACGTCCGATGTGATGATGCCGATCATGCCGAAACACATCATGGATGACGGCACCCCCATTAACGAGATGAAGGGTCACCCGAACAATGGGGCGGGCGCAATTGGCTCAGGTCCATTCCGCCTAACCGAGTACGAGAACACACGAAAGATCGTGCTTGAGCGTTACGAGGACTTCTTTATCCCTGATCGTCCCTACCTAGACAGCATCATCTACGTGATCGTCCCCGACGAAGACGCAACGATGCTGGGCCTTGAAAGCGGCGAATATGATTCAGGTGGGTACGCGAGCGTTATCAACGCCGAAAAGGTCAGCAAAAACCCCGATCTGGTCGCTATTCCCGACCTTCTGGGAGGCGTCGGCTCTTTGAACCACTTGCAGTTCAACATGGCCAACTCGATCATGAGCGACCTTCGCGTGCGGCAAGCCATCGCCTACACGATTGACCGCGAGTACGTGATCAACACCTTGCACCAAGGCCAAACCATGGAACTACTGGGTGGTATCCATCCGTCGAGTCCGTTCTACAACGAAAACGTTGAGCGCTACGACGTTGATCTGGACAAGGCACGTTCGTTGCTGGCCGAGGCCGGCTATGCGGATGGTCTGGATTTGAGGATCAACTACATTCCGGGTCCCAACGAGCAGCAGCGCAACGTCGCTGAATACATCTCTTTGGCGCTTGCTGAGGTTGGCGTCAACGTGGAGGTCGTGCAGGCGGCCGATCTGCCATCGTGGGCAGGGATCTTCTTCGGGGGACCTGATGCCTGGCACATGACCATGAACGCTTACTTCAACTGGGGTGACCCGGTCATTGGCGTCCAGCGCGCTTACGTATGCGCCAACATCAGACCTGGCGTGTTTGTCAACAACTCGGCCTACTGCAATGAGAAGGTTGACGAGTTGCTTTACGCCGCGGCGGCAGAACCAGACGTTGCGAAGCGAAAAGCGCTGTACGACGAGTTCCAGGTGATCACAGCGATTGAGTTGCCGTTCTACGGCATCAACGCGTTGCCGATCTTCGGAGCCAACCAGTTGTACGTAAGGAATCAGCCGGACGGAGCTTGGGGACCACTTTCAGGCTTTGAAAACGTCTGGCTTGATAAGTAGGAACCGGTCTAACAATCGGTAAATAAACCAAAGAAAGACGAGCGTGACAGCCCTCGCCCGGAGCATCGGGATCAGGTTAGGACAAGCAATTGGACTGCTACTGGCAGTGGTGATTGTGGTATTTCTCCTGATTCAGATCGCTCCGGGCGACGCTGCGCTGTACCTCGCTGGAGAACAAGGGGTCGGTGACGCTGAATTCCTGGCCAGGATACGAGCAGAGTATGGGTTAGATCAGCCACTGCTTGTGCAGCTCGTCACCTATATAGGAAACGTGGCCCAGTTGGATCTAGGTGAGTCCACGTATTTCGGTGAGCCAGTTCTCGGCTTGATCCTGGAACGGCTCCTTGCGACGGCGCTATTGGCCGGTGCTGCTCTGCTTTTCGCGGTGGTGATTGGGGTAGCTCTCGGAGTTTTTACCGCCCGACGACCGGAAAGCCCTGCTTCTCATGGCGTAACGGTTATGAGCCTCGTCGGTTTTGCCACACCGGTATTTTGGTTAGCCCTTATGTTTATTGTCGTTTTCGCGGCGAATTGGGGAGTGCTCCCGGTAGGTGGCATTGAAGATGTTCGCTACGAAGGCAACTGGTTAGGCGAAACCATTGACACGTTGCAGCATCTCATCTTGCCGGCAATCAGCCTTGGCATCATCTACTTGGCTATCTACTCGCGTCTGGCCAGAGCCTCCATGCTCGAGGTGTTGGAGTCCGATTACATTCGAACTGCTCGAGCCAAGGGAGCCCACGAGCGCGTCGTGGTATACAAACACGCCCTACGCAACGGGATAATCCCGGTAGTTACCGCTGCCGGCCTTCAAATAGGAAACCTGCTCTCAGGAGCTTTGCTTGTCGAATTTGTGTTCGCATGGCCAGGGATCGGCCAACTGATGATTACTTCAATCTTCCGACGAGACAGCCCCATGGTTGTCGGCATCGTGATTTTCTCGGCAGCCATGGTCATTCTGGCCAACCTGCTAACAGACCTGGTTTATCGACTCATTGACCCCCGAATTCGTGTAGGGGGCACCCGATGACTGATCTGGGCATCGCTATTGAATCTTCAGTCGAAACCGGTGGCCGCGGCGCCTTCCGCATGTTTCTAAGGAACAAGCCAGCGGTGGTGGGATCGGTCGTATTCATCCTCATTGTGCTTGTCACCATTTTCGGACCAGGTTTATATGGGACAGAGGCTCACAAGATGGCCGCTGGACCGTTCCTAGGTCCCGGCGACGACGCGGGCCCGTTGTTAGGCACCGACTATCTCGGGCGGGACATACTCGCGGGTGTCATCACCGGAGGCCGAACCACATTGTTCGTCGCCGCGGTCGCTGGGGCGATGTCTATGGGCCTCGGTTTAGTGGTGGGGAGCTTGGCCGGTTACTTCGGCGGCTGGGTAGACGCATTACTGATGCGCTTCACTGAAATCTTCCAGGCGATGCCATCCCTGCTCTTCTCTTTAGTTCTCATCTATTTGATGGGACCCGGAACGTGGAAAGAAACACTTGCCATTGGCATCACACTGTGGGCGTTGCCGGCGCGTCTCACAAGGGCCGAGTTCTTGCGGTTACGTGAAATGGAGTTCGTAAAGGCATCTCGAGCCGTTGGCTCCAGCGACCTACGAATAATGACTCGCACCATTCTCCCCAACGCCATGCCCCCCCTTCTGGTAGCTGCAACTCTTCTCGTTGTTATCGCAGTGCTCTTCCACGCCGGTCTGGCCTTTCTAGGGATGGTGGACATCAACACAGTGAGTTGGGGATCGATAATGGGGAAGAACAGGGGTTACACCCTCACTGCTTGGTGGACAGTGGCCTTTCCTGGTATCGCTATCGTCGCCACCGGGCTCAGTATCGCTCTAATTGGTGATGGCCTCCAAGACGCCTTTAACCCGAAACTTCGAGGGCGTTGATGTCTCTCCTTAAGGTGAACGATTTGACCGTAACCTTCGACGATCTCACCGCTGTTGATTCTGTGACTTTCAACATCGAACCGGGTGAGACCCTTGGAATTGTGGGGGAGTCGGGTTCTGGGAAATCGGTAACAGCCCTGTCCATCATGCGCCTAATTGAGATGGGCACTCGAGCGAAGATCAGCCGTGGTCAAGTCGACTTCACGATGCCGGATGGTTCAACCCTCAATCTGTTAACCCAGCATGAGGCCACCATGCGCAGCATTCGCGGCAACCAGATCGCGATGGTCTTCCAGGAGCCGCTCACGAGCTTGAACCCGGTGTACCCGGTAGGTGAACAGATCGCCGAAGCGTTGCGAATACATGAGGGGCTGAGCCGTAAGGAAGCCATGTCTCGTGCCCGCGAGATGTTCGACCTGGTACGAATTCCTGAAGCCGATAAGCGGATTGGTCAATATCCGCACGAGATGTCAGGCGGCATGCGACAGCGGGTGATGATCGCCATCGCTCTATGTTGCGGACCAAGGCTGCTGATCGCCGACGAGCCGACCACTGCCCTCGACGTGACCATCCAAGCTCAAATTCTCGGCCTCATAAAGCAGCTCCAAGTTGAAACTGGTACCGCTGTAATGCTCATCACCCATGATATGGGCGTGATCGCTGAGGTCGCCGATCGCGTAGTCGTGATGAACCAGTCAAGGGTTGTCGAACAAGGATCGGTCGACCAGATCTTCCATTCGGCAAAAGAGCCCTACACACAGGGCCTTTTGAGTGCCGTACCGCGATTGGGCAGTATGGCGGGCAGGGATGACCCTGAAGCATTTCAGCTAGCGGGGACCCTTCAGTGACTGACATCGAGCCACTGGTTCGCGTAGAAAACGTGTCGAAAAGATTCCCTGCCGACCGACACGCGCAAGTGCATGCCGTTACGAAAGTCTCGCTCGACATCGACCACGGCGAGACGCTGGCCGTAGTTGGTGAAAGCGGCTGCGGGAAATCAACGCTCGCGAATCTCATAATCCGACTCCACGACCCCGACGAAGGGCGCGTCATTCTCAAGGGCCTCGACATCACCCATCTTGGGCCACGTGAACTTCGGCCACATCGCAAGACCATGCAGATCGTCTTCCAGGACCCGTTTGCCAGCCTCGACCCGCGAGTCCGAGTTGGGACCGCAGTCGCTGAACCACTCAGAGTCCACGGTATTGCCACCGGCGAAGAAGCAGAAGAACGCGCGGGCACGCTCTTTGAACTCGTTGGTCTCGATCGCTCAATGCTTCGAAACTTCCCTCACCAATTCTCGGGTGGTCAGCGTCAGCGGGTCTGTATCGCCCGGGCCCTCGCCCTAAATCCTGAATTGGTTATCGCCGATGAGGCAGTCTCCGCGCTGGACGTTTCCGTCCAAGCTCAGGTTATGAACCTGATGTTGAACCTTCAGCAAGAGCTGGGGTTGTCGTACCTTTTCATCAGCCACGATCTAGCAGTCGTGGAACGCATCGCCCACCGCGTAGCTGTGATGTACCTCGGCCAAGTCGTCGAACTCGGCCCCCGCCGAGCAATTTTCGAAAACCCGACCCACTCTTACACCCGTCGCCTACTCGACGCGGTACCCATCGCCGACCCCCACCAGCGACGAACCCGACCACTCCTCACCGACGAAATCCCCAGCCCAGTATGGGCACGTGGACAGGGACCCGAACTCGTTGAACTCATCGAAGCAGGACCGGGACACCTCGTCGCACGCGAAAACTGACCCAATTTCGCTCCTGACGCGTCCCCAGGGTCCGATATTGCACCGTAGCTAGCGACCCCGCAACCAACCTCGACACCTGTCACATATCGAATACGCCGTTTCCTACGCACCGAACTCAACACGCGAACAACGAAACCGGCTGACGTTTAGTCCGTCTGCGAGCCACGCAGCGCGCCAATAAGAGACACACAAACGTTCATTACTCAACCACATCAGCCGAACACGCACACCGGACTAGTGCAGATGCGGGTGTCGCAAACACGCACCTGGCCCATATGCCGCGAATCGCAAATTCTTCAAACTGGTTCCAAGCCAAAAACAAGGAACCAACCACCATGAACAAGCGACCCGACATCAACAAAACCTTCAGCATCGAAACCAACAATTCCGATGTCAACCGAAAAATACATCGGCTACGAACT
>Ga0163108_10000060_pt1 | contig 70157 bp, 63 predicted proteins | sample Fk1155metaG_FD_109644 | JGI IMG/M metagenome (GOLD analysis project Ga0163108, IMG submission 109644) | Marine microbial communities from the Central Pacific Ocean - Fk160115 155m metaG | ecosystem: Environmental > Aquatic > Marine > Oceanic > Photic zone | place: The Central Pacific Ocean...
AGTACTGTCTAGCTCTAATGCACGATTACCGTTTCCATAACCATCAAGTCTTGTTATTTTGGGAGAAGATCCATACTCAATCAATTGAGCTGTCCCTCCTGACTCGGGCATAGGGTTGTGTGGGATGGCTTCTATTGTTTTTACTTCTCCAATTGCAGCTTTTCTACTGGAGAGATATTGTTTTTGTTGCCCATCAAGTAAGGTGGCATCGTTGGGATTATATTTTTTAAAATTATTATGGGCATATGAGATAGCCATATAATAATACCTTTTAAAGTTCACCAATTTTTTATCTCCCTGTGCAAAAAGATCTGAATTAACACTAAAGCTGTGCTTTATTCCATCATTAGATGCTTCAACAACTTTAATAGGAATGCTAAAGCCAAGGTCTTCACTAAATTCAAAATTTGTAATATCAGCAATGCTATCCTTAATATCACATTGGGCAACAAGACGAGCTTTGGTTAAATCCCGAAGATCTGAAAGGGATACATCATTTGTTTTTAATTGGTAAAGCTGATAACCTTGAAATCTATATTTTTTGTCTGCATTTGGATCTGAAGAAACAATGAAAGGGTCAAACTCTTCATATTTTTCTTTATAATTATTTGAATTAACGGGGTTTGATAATGTTAAAATCAGCTCATTTTCCAATTCCTGAATAGTTAATTCTGGTGCATGTGGCCCATCAAGAACTTTAAAACAATTTTCAAATAAAGCTTGGGCTTTGTCGTCAGCTCTTTGTAAAACTTCAACAGATTCAAAAGGGTCTCCACCACTTGATCTTCCATAGACAACCCCAACAGTAATATTATTAACAGCGCCTGGCTTTAAAACAAATGGCCCTGCTGATTGAACAAAGCGACGATCATTTGGAGTGTTGTTACTTGATTGTTCTGTCCATGGTTGTTGAGGAGAGCCGTTTGTGCCCCATCCTAGTGGATCTGTATCTCCAGGAAACATAAAGTCACATGGCATGTTAGGATCTGCTTCTGGATCAGAAATGTGTCCGCTTCCACCATACACGAATTTGGTTCCATCTTTCCATATTCCTCTTAAATAGTTGTAATAATCAGCTGCTGTAGTTGGATCTGTTTGGTTGGGATTTGACCCATTGGTAGTATTGGAATAATATAAAAAACGACGCATTCCAAAGCGTTCATTATCAATAATGCTGTCTCCAAAGCCAATCCCATTTAACGCTTCACTTTCATTGATTCCAAAGGCATTGTCAATTCCATCATTATCTTGATAGGGGCCTTCAAAAAAATCAACTCCAATAGCAGGAGGAGAACTTCCATAACCTAAAAACCCAGAATTGTCTCCATCAAAATTATCTCCATTATAATAATAAGCCAACCCCCTGTTGACATCGCAGCCAACATAATCATCATAAGGATCCCCTAGAGCTCCGTCAGTGAAGAATCCAAAATAGGTATTATAGAGTGTTTGAGTTCCTCTATTTATTAATTCATAATTATAAAAGGTCATGTTATTAACTTCATCATTTGAAGCAAATGCAAAGGCTTGTGCTCGTATTTCCATGCCAATTGGGTCTGCTCCAGTTTCAGTATGGATATTTCCTTTGTCATTCATTACCCACCAATAGTTTAAATCTCCATATAAAGAAACGGTTCGATCAATGGTGCATTCTTTTGTTTGCTTGATGTCAAAAAATGGAAAATCTCCATCTTCCCAGTTGTAGTGGCCATCTTCATTACTATCATAAAAAGGCGCTAAATAATAATCTTGCCCCATACTTACATCTCCGTGAGCAGGCCATTCTTTAATGATATCAGGGACTTCATAATTTGGGAATAATGTTGCTTGTGTGTTTGTTCCGTTAGCAATATCATTTACACCAGCATCATACCATGCGCTAAACTCACGAACCATATCTTGTGTGGTAATAAAATGTTGGTCATAAAAATCGCAATTGTCATAAGTGGTTTCAGCAAAGGTGTTGGATAAGGGGCCTGTCCAATAGTCTTGACCATTTCTATATCTTAATGCCGCTAATTTAAGTTGATCATTGAAGTCTGTTCCACCAAGCCATAAAGCAGCAGTAAATAGAGCCATTACCCCAGAGTTTTTAGGAACTTCATATTGGCTAAAATTTTGATTTGGAACTTGCCAAAGGTTTCCAGCGGTATGAATCATCGCACGTACATTGTTTAGCTCCATATAAGTTGTGGTAGTAGGAGGGGAGCATCCAGCGCCTTTTGGCGGGGGAGTTTTTATATTTGATTTACCAGCATATGGCTGAGAAAAACAGCTCAACGAAGTGATTAAAACAAATAAAAGAAGGATTTTTTTCACGTTCAAAATTAAGAATTATTCCAATGATTTTTCAAGAATTTGACCAAAACACCAACAATCTTCAAACGAATTATAAAGAGGTGCCGGAGCAACTCTTATTACATTTGGTTCCCTCCAATCTGCGATGACCCCAAGTGCAGTAATCTGATCAAATAATTCCTTTCCCTTTCCATGGGCTAAAACCGATAATTGAGCTCCTCTGTTATGGAGCTCCTTAGGGGTGATTATTTCAAATTCACATTTTGCTTTATTTCTTTCAGAAATATCAATGATAATATGTTCAAGATATGCGGTTAAAACATCCCGTTTCTTTCCAATATTTTCCATTCCTGCTTCATGAAAGATTTCAAGTGAAGCAAGATGTGCTGCCATTCCAAGAACAGGAGCATTGCTTAATTGCCATCCCTCTGCACCTTTCATTGGTTTAAAACCTGGTTCCATTAGGAATCTAGACTCTTTGTCATGTCCCCACCATCCAGCAAATCGATTAAGTTCGGGTTTGTTTTCATGTCTTTGATGTACAAAAATACCCGAAACGCCTCCTGGAGAGGAATTTAAATATTTATATCCACACCATGCGGCAAAATCCACATTCCAATCATGAAGTTTTAAGTTGATGTTTCCCGCTGCATGAGCCAAATCAAAACCAACAATTGCTCCAACGGAATGCCCTGCAGTTGTGATTTTTTTCATGTCAAATAATTGACCAGTATAATAATTAACACCTCCAATCATTACAAGTGCTAATTCATCTCCTAATTCTTTTATTTTGTTAAGAAGATCTTCTTCTCTGATCAGGTGTTCCCCATTTCTAGGTCCAATTTCAACCAAATTTTCTTTTGGTAAATGGTGGTGTTTTATTTGAGATTCTAATGCGTATTGATCACTTGGAAATGCTTTTGCTTCACAAATAATTTTTGTTCGTTTTCCTTTGGGCTGATAAAAAGAAACCATTAACAGATGAAGATTGGTTGTTAAGGAATGGGTAACAACAACTTCCGATTTTTTTGCTCCTACAATTTCAGCTGTATACTGAGTTAGATTTTCATGATAGGAATACCATGGTCTTTTAGCCATAAAATGTCCTTCTACACCATATTTAGCCCAGTCATCAAGTTCTTCCTTGATGTATTTTGAGGTTGTTTTTGGTTGTAAGCCAAGAGAATTACCTGTAAAATAACGGATAGTATTGGCATGAAAATCAGGAAAAAGAAAACGATTTCGGAATTCTTTTAACGGATCCTGCTTGTCCATTTTTTTTGCAAAACTTAAAGTGTTTTCAAAACTAATCATGAGGCAACTTTATATTAGTATTTTTGTCATAAAAAAGCAAATATACATACTATATGGAATCCAAAACAGATATTATCAAAGACAATTCAAAACTTCTTTTTGAAAAAGCGAAGAAGTACTTTCCTGGAGGCGTAAATTCTCCGGTAAGAGCTTTTCATTCAGTTGGCGGAACTCCACTTTTTATTAAAGAAGGCAATGGTCCGCATATTTGGGACGAAGATGGAAATAAATTTATAGATTTTTGTTGTAGTTGGGGTCCTTTAATATTAGGACACAATAATGCTGATGTTAGAGAAAGTGTTACGTCAGCTTTAAAAAAAGGAGCTAGTTTTGGCGCCCCAACAAAACTAGAAAATAATCTAGCAGAATTAATTCTAGATAACATTCCTTTTATTGATAAAATAAGATTTGTTAGCTCTGGCACTGAGGCGGTTATGTCTGCGATTAGGCTCGCAAGAGGGTATACTGGGAAGAATAAAGTGTTGAAATTTGAAGGGTGTTATCATGGTCATGTTGATTCGATGCTTGTTAAGGCAGGAAGTGGACTTGTCACATTTGGAACTTCTTCAAGTGCTGGTGTTCCAGAATCTTTTGCTAACGAAACACTTGTTTTACCTCTTAATGATCCTAAATTATTGTATAAAACACTTAAAGACCAGCAAAACGAATTGGCTTGTGTGATTATAGAGCCTGTTCCCGCAAATAATGGTTTGTTATTACAGGATTTGAGTTTTTTGAAATCTTTGAGAAAATGGTGTTCAGAATTTTCTATTTTATTGATTTTTGACGAAGTTATTTCAGGTTTTAGGGTGGCTTTTGGGGGAGCGGCACAACATTATGATATTATTCCTGACATTGTTACTTATGGAAAAATAATAGGTGGGGGCTTGCCTGTGGGGGCTTATGCATCTTCTTTGGAAATAATGTCTAAAATTTCCCCTGAAGGACCTGTTTATCAAGCAGGGACATTATCAGGAAATCCTGTGGCAATGGCTGCCGGAATTGCTCAACTAAAAGAATGTTGCGAAGAAGGGTTTTATGAAAATCAGGAAAAAAGAACGAAAGGCTTTGTTCAAAAAATTAACTCCTTTTGCAGTTCTAAAAATTATCCCATTGAAATTGTTTCAATTGCTTCTATTTTTTGGTTTTCATTTGCGGGCAGCAAAAAGATTCAATCAGCAGATCAGATTGACCCTGAAATGGATAATTTTAATCGTTTATATCATTTGCTTCTCAATAAAGGAGTATATATAGGTCCGAGTGGTTATGAAGTTGGTTTTATTTCAAATGCCCATTCAGAAACTGTTTTAAATAATGCCGCTGAATTGTTTTGTGAAGCAATCGAGCAATCAATGAAATAGAATAATTATAAATTTTATTTATGAAAGAAATATTGGAAAAGTGGATTAAGGGATTTTATACCACTCAGTTAGATGGATTTAATGAGCAATTATATAATGATCAAATTTATTTATGGATTATTGGTTTGATTTTTTCTACTTTAATTTTTTCTGCACTTTTTTGGTTTGTGTCAAGGACAATCATTCTTCAAATAGTTCACAATTTTGCTAGTAAATCTAAGGCAACTTGGGATGACCACCTTATGAATAATCGTGTTTTTAGAGGCTTGGCGTTTTTAGTTCCATTAATTCTACTTGGCTACTTGTTGGAAATTGCCCTATTTGCTTACCCTAGTGCTTCAGTTTACACCTATCGTTTTGCTGAAATTTTGCTTTTGTTGGCATCGATGACAATCCTTAATCGGTTTTTAAATGCATTGTGTGACATCATTTCTGATGTTGAGGCATATAAAGACAAGCCAATAAAATCGTTTACTCAAGTAATAAAAATTATTTTTTCTGGAGTTATAGTTATTTTGATTTTAGCTGTGTTATCAGGAAAATCACCAGTTTTCTTTTTAACATCTTTGGGAGCTGTTTCTGCAGTTCTGCTTTTGGTATTTAAAGATACGATTCTTGGTTTTGTTGGTAGTATTCAGCTTTCCACCAATGATATGATTCGAAAAGGGGACTGGGTAACCATGCAAAAATATGGAGCTGATGGAGATGTGGAAGAAATTAATTTAACTACCGTAAAGGTCAGAAACTTCGATAGAACTATATCTACTATACCAACCTATGCTTTTATATCAGATTCTTTTATAAACTGGAGAGGTATGATGGAATCAAATGGAAGGAGGATTAAACGAGCGGTTCATTTACAGCTTGATTTTGTGCGTTTTGCATCTCCAGAATTGATTACAAAATTAAGCTCAATCAATGTGTTGGCTGAATTTATTTCAATTAAGCAGCAAGAAATCAATTCATATAATGAATCAAATGGTTTTACAGGGGATAAAGTGATATCTGGAAGACAACAAACCAACCTTGGCTTATTTCGAAAATACTTAGAGTTTTATTTAAAAAACAACCCTTCGATTAATGAGAAAATGACTTTAATGGTTCGCCAACTTCCACCATCTGAAAAAGGAATTCCTATTGAAGTATATTGCTTTACAAAAACGAAGGAATGGGTTGATTATGAAAATGTGATGGCAGATGTTTTTGATCATATTTTTGCCGTTATTTCCTTTTTTGATCTAAAGTGTTTTGAAAATCCAACAGGCGCTGATATAAAATCTTTGGGGAATAAAATATAATTATTTTTTATTTTGATTAATATCGTTATAGGACGCCATGAGTCCTTTAATTAAGGATGAACTAAATCCATTGTGCTCCATTTCATTTATTCCTACAATGGTACAGCCTTTAGGTGTGGTTACTTTATCAATTTCGTATTCAGGGTGTTGCTTGTTTGTAATTAGCAATTCAGAAGCGCCTTTTACGGTTTGGGTTACAATTTGATTTGCGGTGTTTGCATCAAAACCAATTTGAATACCACCTTGAATCATTGCTCTTATAAATCTTAGTACATATGCAATACCACAAGCACCAAGCACAGTCGCTGACTCCATCAATTCCTCATTGATAAAGATGCTTATTCCTATAGAATTAAAAATGTTTTCTATGCTTTTCTTTTTTTGTTCATTATTGCTGTTTGAACAAATACAGGTAATGGATTCAGAAACAGCAGCAGCAGTATTTGGCATTGCTCTGAAAACCGAAATATTTTGAGGGAGCTCTTTTTCAATTTCTTGTATTGAAACACCTGTTGCTAAGGAGACAATGGTGTGTTTTTCGCTATCAAGATGATTTTTTATTTCTTTAACCACACCTAATATATTATATGGTTTTATTGCCAGAATAATTATTTCAGCATTTTTAACGGCTTCAATATTGTTTGTGGTGCAATGAAATTTTCTGTTCTGGTAGGATTCGAAAGTTTTTATATTCCGTTTAGTGGCCGTAATTTCAGTAGGGTCAATTTCTATGTTCTTTAATAGTCCGTTTAATATCGATTTCCCCAAATTTCCACAACCGATAATGGCTATTTTTTTATTTTCCATATGCTAATTTTGTTAAAATAAACTTGTAATAAGTTCATAAAGATAGTTTTTCAAGAGCAGAGATTAATTCTTGAGTGCTTTTAAATTTGTTGATCTCCTGAGAAGAAAAAACCAATGAAATTTTGTTTTCTTCTTTTTTAAGGATAACGGGGTAGAGGTGTTTTTTTTGATGTGTTTTTTCAAAGTCATCAATATGATGAAAAGTAAATTTTAAAATGCTTTTATTGACAAAGTTTATCCAGCTCTTTTTTTGTCCAAAATTTGAGTGAGTCAGAGAGCAAAGGTTGCACGGATAGCTTGAAGAGTTTATTGTTTTGTGTGCAAAATTAAAAATAGAATCTTTAAAACCTGATTTGGCATTGTATACAAATAGCAGTTCCATTATTGTTAAATAAAAAGAGGGGGGATTCTCCCCCTCTTAATAAAATTAGTTCAAAAGTTATCTTTTTATAAATCGAATGGTTCCTTCCCCATTTTCATGTTTTATGGATAAGAAATATATTCCCGATTTAAGTCCTGAAATATTTATTTCTACCAAACCATTTGTAATAGTTTTTAAGACTCTTCCTTCGCTATTTTTTATACTTATTTCATAGAGTTTGCCCAGTTTTTCAATTCCTTGAATTTTTATCAATCCAGATGTTGGGTTAGGAAACACATTAACATTTAATAAATCAAAATCCGTTAATCCTGATGAAGTATTAATGGTGATGTTTATGGTTAAAACACTGTCACATCCTACTGCATTTGTTAGCGTTTGGGTGTAGGTGCCTGTTTGAGTGTAAGTTTGTCCGTTCACAACAACGGAGTCAATTCCACTTTGAGTAATTGAATTCATTGAAGGGTTGTTTACAATGACTTTAACGGTGTCAAATGCCTTGCAACCAATGGTGTCCATGGCATAAACATCATAAGAAGTTGTGCTTGTTGGGCTTACCATTTGAGTTGTCGTAGCTGAACCTAACGAAATCCAATAGATATAGCTCCAGTTAAAAAGGCCACCGGTGGAGGAAGCATATAAAGTTGCAGTATCCCCCACACATATGGTTTGATCTGGGCCAGCATCAACAGAAATATCACTTACGTTTATGATGACGGTATCCATTTCCATGCAGTTAGATGAAGAATCAATTACTGTTAGCCTATAAGTTTCAGTTGCCGTTGCAACAAAAGATGTTTGCTGCGCTATTACAGGCATTGAGGCAGGGTTGGATAGATTCATCCATAGGTAATATAAAGATGAGTTTCCAGTTGCACTTAGCATTACCGTATCTCCTTTGCAAACTTCCTGATCAGGCCCTGCATTTGCAGTGCAGTTTGATCCAGAAGAACAGCTTGCGCTATGCGTGTCTAGAGCATTCCAATCATCTTGAGCCATTACAAGCCATTCGCTGTTTAAAGAATCAGTTCCAAATGAACCAAGCTCTGTTGGATTTCCTTGGCAAATACTTGATTTACGAATAAGGGTGTGGTCTTTTGTGCCATTTGATACTCCTGCGACATCCCAACCGCTTCCAGGGTCTCCTTGCATGTCTCCAATGATATCCACAATTGTGTATGTTGTTGCAGTAGCACCTGCAACGGTAAGAGCAAAAACATCATCTCCATTACTTAAATAAGTGAATGTGGTATCAGCAACAGCTAAAATACTAGAGTCTGCACTGGGGTGCGCAACGATAAAAACTTCTCCGTCGGCAAGTATAGTTCCAGCGGCAAATGCAATGTTGTTTGGATAGTCAAATTCGTTGAAAGTATCGCATCCGTTCGAACACGAGGAGATTGAAAAGTAACCAAGGTCAACAGAGACTCCTGTGCCATTATATATTTCAAGGTATTTGTTGTTGGAGCTTCCTTCCGCATATTCTGAGAAGAAAAGTCCTGCAGTCTGAGAAAAACAAATCCCGGAAATAAATAAAGATAAAATTGTAGTGTATAAAATTTTCATAGTTTTTTTTTACGAATTTAATAAACTATTCACTTTAATAAAAACTTTCTATAAAAGAAGATTCACAGATATATCAAGTTCTATGTTATGAGAATCTATTTAGGAAAAAAGAAAATGGGATCGTTAGATGAGCGTGCCTTTGTTCGATCAGGGATGGTAAACGGCACTTTATTAACAGGAAGTCCTTTAATACTAAATTCAAGGTTTCCTTCTAAGGTGGGGTTTTTAGAAGTTCGTATAACAGTATAATTTAAATCAAGAACATCATCACCTGATAACTTGATTTCCCTTTTTTGTATTTTCAGTCCTTCTAGTTTTAAATTTTTTAAAGCATGTTGATATTCATTTGTGAATTTAAAGCCTTTTGTAGCTTTAACTCTAAATTTTATTTGCCCTGTTTGATTTAATTTAATTGTATCACCAATAACAAAAACAGTGTAATGTTTGTTTTTTTTTAATTTTATTTTTTGAGAAAAACAGTTAAATGAAAGCAAAATAATAAGCAACACGTATAAGACTCTCATGTTTATTGAATTTGAATAAAGATAAAAATAAAAAAGGAGACTTTCGTGAAAAAGTCTCCCATTTGGTGCCCGAGGCCTTGTTTGAAAGGATGCTCCCTTCTTAGTATTGATAGAGTAAAAATTACTTCTTTATTACTCGAATAAATTCCTTTCCTTGATCGTGATTTATACATAAAAAATACATGCCAGATTGTAAATCAGAAATGTTTATTTCTCTCAGATTAACCGGGAATTTTTCTATGGTTTTTCCTTCATTATTTAAAATTATTATTGCATTAACAGCACCTATTTTTTCTAGTCCCTTAATATTTATTATTCCATTTGTTGGGTTAGGGTAGGTGTTTAAATTAATGGATTGAAAGTCGTTAACTCCAGCAGATGAATTAATGCTTGCATTTATTGTGATAATACTATCACAGCCAGCTGCATTTGTTAGTGTCTGTGTGTAGGTTCCTGTTTGATAATAGGCTTGTCCATTAATAACCACAGAATCTATTCCACTTTGGGTAATGGTACTTGTTGTAGCAGTGTTTGCATAGACATTAACAGTGTCCGTCCCACTGCATCCCATAGAATCTGCCCAAAGAAGAAGCCATGATGATTGATGGTGTCCATATGGATTACTGGTATTTACCAAAAGCTGTGAAGGATTATTAATTGCAGAACCTGGTCCAAACTGCCAGTACCAGTGAAGAGAATATGGAGAATAACCACCACTGATACTTGCTGTTAGAATTACCGAATCTCCCATACAAACAGTTGTGTCAAGAGAACCTCCCCAGGGGGTACCAAGGTTGATTCCATTGATCAAAGATCTTGCATTGCTCGATGTTACATTAATGGTGTCATGGTCTATGCAGTTGTTGGTAGAATCGATAATCGTTAGAACAAATGTTTCGATTGCATTAGTATCCGAATAATAACTAACTGAATTTCCAATCATGAAATTTGCTGGGTTGTTAATGTTGTGCCATACGCAATATGCATTGTTTGCAGCAACAACAGTTATTGAACCAATGGTGCCTGGATGGTTGTCGCATTGATATTGATAGCTTCCTGGTGTGGTAAAAACATAGGAATATCCAATTGTGTTTCCAGACCAGGAACAATAGCTTATATTTCCCACTCCACTATTGTGTCCAAAGCTTGCCGGATTTGTAGGGAAAGCAGCAGTACTTCCATTTATAATGGCGTTCTGCGATCCTGTAAATGTAACTTTATCTCCAACCCTAACCGTCATATTTGTCGGTGTATACCAAATGGAACTGGGAGCACACGAGTGAAATAAGCTATGCGTTTGAGGTGCATATCCAATTGCATTTAAAGTGATGTTTCCGGGTCCACAGAATGTAATGTCTGCTCCAGCATCTGCTACACAGATAGTTCCAATATTTTGTGAAAAAGAAATAAAATAAAAGAATAAAATATTAATTGTGAATATCATTTTTTTCATAACATAAATTTTTTGTGTTTAACAGTCCAAAATTATGTTGAAATAAATAAGATTGCCTCATCATTAGGGGTGAAAGAGCATCACCTTTTGGGGTGAAATAAAAAAAAGGAGATAGTTAAAAACTATCTCCCATTTGGTACCCGAGGCCGGGATCGAACCGGCACTCCCGAAAGAACTGGATTTTGAATCCAGCGCGTCTACCAGTTCCGCCACTCGGGCATTGTGTGGTATTGGGCTGCAAATATAGAGTTTTATTTGCTTTTTACACGAATATAATTGGTGTAGTATACATTGAAACCAAGCTTTAAAAGACATTTCTTAAAAATTTCTTTTAAGCTTCTTTTGCTTATCGAAATATCATGATCAAATTCCCAGTTAATTCGTTTAATTCGCTCTTGCATTACTTTAGGATGAGAGTCATTGAATTTTTTTAAAACAGATACGTGTTTTTCATATTCATACTCCGTGACAGGTTCTACTTTTTGTTTAATCCATTGGTCATCATGCCAGTATTTATTAAAGTTAAGCTGTTTTTGCTGCATGGATTTCGGGTCTTTTACCCATCCATAATGATATACAAAAGCATCGATTTCCACGACATTTAATTTTTGATTTTCGTTTTTTCGAAAGCCCTGTGCATCTTTATATGAATAGATGTTTGGATTGTTCTTTACCACACGAATTTCATGACTGTACCATTTTGAGGAATCGCCAACATAGTCATACGAGCCATAAAAATGAAGATATTTAAATAAGAGGCCATCTATATTGTCTTGATGTTGATTTTTCTCCATTCCTTGCTTTATTGCAGGAAGGTATTTCTCATGGATTACTTCATCTCCTTGGATATAAAAACACCAATCCGAGTCTTTCGAAATATGTTTAAATGCTTTATCTGTCTCAAAGGCCAAAACTGTTCCATTCTCTCTTTGAGAGTCGTCCCAAACTGTTTCAATGATTTTAATTTTATTGCTTGAAATGTTTTCAATGAGTTTTAAGGTGTCATCTTCAGAATTTCCAACGGCAACAATGAATTCATCACATATAGGTAGAATCGATTTTATTGCTTCAACAATAGGGTAGTCATATTTAATCCCATTGCGTATGAATGTAAACCCAGATACTTTCATGTTTTTATTTGGTATCTTTTAGATGAGGGTATTCTTTTAGTAATGGCGCATTAATGACATCAAAACAATAATCGCATAATTCTGAAATTTCCATTTTTTGGACTTCTTCTACAGGAATATGGGGGTGAATATAGGCTCTAACAAACCCGGGATATGCTGTTGCTTTAAAAAGAGTAGGGTCTGAAAATAATTTGAAATTATTGGTGAATGTGATTGGAATAAGAGGGATATTCAATGTTTTTGCAAGACGAAATGAACCAGGTTTAAAAGGCCTCATTTTAGGAAGTCCTTTATTGCTATAGCCTCCTTCGGGGAAAATAATCAAACTATATCCTTGCTTTACTTTTTTTATGGCTTCAAAATAGGATTTTCTAGAGTTTTTTTTGTTTTTTCTATCAACAGGAACATTAAGATCTTTAAAGAATGTGCCGATTAGTGGATATGATAAGATTTCACTTTTACCAAGAAATACAAAGGGTTGATTTGGTAGAATGGAATACATCAAAAAAATGTCTAGATAAGAAGTGTGATTTGCAATAACGATATATGGACCATCGGGTAAGGGAGAATTGATGATTTTTTTAACGGGATAAAAACAAAATATTCGCATTGCCCAACTCCAGAAAACGAAAACTTTAAAGGTTTTTTTTCTCCATTTCTTAATGTTTAAAAGCAAAATAAAAACAGGATAAAGGCAGATTGCAAAACAACAAAAGACAATTCCGATATAAATCTTCCATAAATAGGATAATATATAGATAGGTAGTCTCATATTGCCAAATATAATAACTTTCCATTCTGAAGAATATAATTAAGATGAAATTGTTTAAGATTGATTATTTTTGGGATTGATATGTCAAGAATATTAACAGGTGTTCAGAGTACAGGCGTTCCACATCTTGGAAATATACTGGGAGCAATATTTCCAGCAATTAAACTTTCCGAGAAAACAGAAAATGAATCTTTTTTGTTCATCGCCGATTTTCATTCTTTAACACAAATAAAAGATGCCACAGAATTAAAAGAGAATACATATGCAACAGCAGCGGCATGGCTTGCATGTGGACTTAATCCCAAAAACACTGTTTTTTATCGTCAAAGCGATGTTCCAGAAGTAAGTGAGTTGATGTGGTATTTGTTATCTTTTTTTCCTTTTTCGAGGCTTTCTTTAGCACATAGCTTTAAAGATAAACAAGAAAGAATCAAAGAGGTAAATGGAGGGTTATTTACCTATCCGATGTTGATGGCTGCAGACATTCTGCTTTATGATGCAGATGTTGTTCCCGTTGGAAAAGACCAACTTCAGCACTTAGAAATGACTAGAGATGTTGCTTCAAGATTTAATTCTAAAATGGGAGATGTGTTTGTTATTCCAAAAGAAGATGTTAAAGAACAAACCATGTTAATACCGGGTACGGATGGCCATAAGATGAGCAAATCAAGAAATAACATTATAGATGTGTTTCTTCCCGAAAAAAAATTACGCAAACAAATAATGTCGATACAAACAGAAAGCACTCTTTTGGAAGACCCTAAAACCCCCGAAACATGCAATGTGTTTAACATTTATAGTCTTTTAGCATCAAAACAGCAGATAAGTGATATGAAAAATAAATATGTTTCTGGAGGTTATGGTTTTGGGCATGCTAAACAGGAATTGTTTGAGCTTATTTTAAATGTTTTTGAAAAAGAAAGAGAAAAGTACTTTTCTTTAATGGAGAATAAGCAAGAGATCGATGCAATTTTATTGGAAGGTTCTCAAAAGGCAAGACTTACTGCTTCAAAAGTATTAGAAAGGGTAAGAGGTAAATTGGGTTATTTATAACACCGTATTTTTTAACAAGAGTTGGCCTATTTTTCTAAAATAAGCATTATCTATATTTTCTTCAAGTAATAGAAGGTGTTCGATACAGTGACAGTCGGTTCCAATGAAATCAATTTCTTTGGAATCAATTAACTCTTGTGCCTGACGTTTAACTGCTGGTCCATATTGACCAATTACAGAATTAATATTTAATTGAATATTGATTCCTTTTTGCCTCCATTCTTTTGCTTTTTCAATTTTCCCAAAGTAGAACATATATCTTTCAAAATGAGCAATTACAGGATTGTATCCTGCTGTTTTGAGTTCAAAAAATAATTGATCTAAAAATTGTGGCTCTGAATGAAATCCAAATTCGATTAAAACATAGTTTGTTCCAAAAGTAAGAAGCTCTTTGTTTTTAATTTTAGGCATTAGTGTTTCATCAAAATAATATTCAGCAGCAGCTTCAATTTCGATGTTTATTCCACAGGTTTTAATCTCTTCTCTAACATTTTGCAAGCCATTTTTGATAATTTCTGGATTATTTGCAAATGTATCAGTCATTATGTGAGGCGTGGTTACAATCTTTTTAAATCCAAGCTCTTCGAATTTCTTAAGCATTGCAATAGATTGTTCCATTGTTTGTGCTCCATCATCAATTCCCGGAATCAAATGACTATGCATGTCCACTTTAAGTGAAGAGAGGTCAAAAGGAGGAAGAACTTCCTTTTTTTTAAAAAAAGAACTGAATAACCCTGCCATTACCTGTTGCTATAATGTTTGGAATAATATTTTTGATAATCACCAGAAGTCACTTGCTCTATCCAGGTATTATTGTTTAGGTACCAGTCTACAGTTTTTTCAAGACCTTCTTCAAAAGTGACAGAAGGAGACCAGTTTAATTCTTTTTCTAGTTTAGAAGCATCAATTGCATATCGTTGGTCATGGCCAGCACGATCTTTCACAAATTGAATTAGTTTTCTTGAGCTTTTTGGCTTGCGATTTAGTTTTTTATCCATCAAATCACAAAGATATTCTACAAGGTCAAGATTGGTCCATTCATTTAGTCCTCCGACATTATAAGATTGACCAACTCTTCCATGATGGAAAATTTCATTAATTGCTCTAGCGTGATCTTCTACCCATAACCAGTCACGAATATTATCTCCTTTTCCATAAACCGGAAGATCCTTATTATTGCAAATGTTGTGAATCATTAAAGGAATTAATTTTTCGGGAAAATGATGGCTGCCATAATTGTTTGAACAATTTGACATTTTAACCGAAAGTCTGTAGGTATGGTAAAATGCCATCACAAAATGATCAGAAGATGCTTTTGATGCAGAGTAAGGACTTCTTGGATCGTATGAAGTTTTTTCAGTAAATAGCCCCGTTTCTCCAAGAGAGCCATAAACTTCATCTGTTGATACATGATGAAATGTATTTTCTTTTTTGTTTTTCCAGTATTTACGAGCATGTTGAAGTAAGTTTACTGTTCCCAGAACATTTGTGGTGACAAATTCCATGGGGGATTCAATAGATCTATCAACATGAGACTCGGCAGCTAAGTGAATTACATCTGTAATTTGATGATTTTCAAAGACATCATTTACTTCTTTTTCCGAAGAAACATCTCCTTGAACAAAGATGTAATTGTTGCTGTTTTCAATATCTTTAAGGTTTTCGAGGTTCCCAGCATATGTTAATTTGTCAAAATTTACGATTAGATAATTGGAATAATTATTAACTAATAATCGAACCACGTGTGAGCCAATAAACCCTGCTCCTCCTGTGACAAGAATTTTTTTATTGAATTTCATAATTATAAACTCCAGTATTCTAAATCTTGAATTTTGTTTTTATAAATACCTTTTACATCTACAAATACACCTTTTCCATCTTTTAACAGGTTCTTGAAATAACTTTCATTTAAATCAAGGTATTCTTGATGATTAACCGCAACAATAATTGCATCATAGTCATTAGAAGCTGAAGATACAAGGCTTACACCGTATTCTTCCTCCATTTCTTCAGAGGATGCATGAGGGTCTATCAAGTCTACGCTAACTTGAAAAGACCTGAATTCATTGATGATGTCAATTACTTTGGAATTTCTTATGTCGCTTACATCTTCTTTAAATGTTGCTCCCATAATCAAAACTTTTGTATCACTACAATGTTTTCCTTGAGCTATTAATTTTTTAACCGCTTGTTTTGCTATATAGAAACCAATGGAATCGTTTACTGCTCTACCGCTAGTAATAACCTTGGCATGGTAGCCTTTTTGCATTGCTTTATGCGTTAGGTAATAAGGGTCAACTCCTATGCAATGACCACCAACAAGACCTGGTCTGAAATTTAGAAAGTTCCACTTGGTGCCTGCCGCTTGAAGAACGTCAAAAGTGTTTATGTCAAGTCGGTCAAAAATTATAGATAATTCATTAATAAGAGCAATATTAACATCTCTTTGCGTGTTCTCAATTATTTTTGCAGCTTCAGCAACTTTAAGTGATTGAGCTCTGTGAACTCCGGCGCCAACAACCAATTCATACGTTTTTGCAATTTCGTCAAGTGATTCATCACAACACCCTGAAACAACCTTTATAACGTTTTGTAAAGTATGCTCCTTATCTCCAGGGTTGATTCTTTCAGGTGAATAACCTATTTTAAAATCTTCTTTGAATTTAAGCCCAGAAAGCTCCTCCAATACAGGAACACAATCTTCTTCTGTGCATCCAGGATATACAGTAGATTCATAAACCACATAGTTTCCTTTTGACAACACTTTTCCTACAGTTTTACTTGCTGATAATAGCGGGGTAAGGTCTGGAATATTTATTTCATCAATAGGTGTAGGTACTGCGACTACATAGAAGTCAACATCTTTAAGATCATTGATGTTATCGGTAAAGTGAATGTCACAATTTTCAAAGTCAGAGGATTCCAATTCATTGCTCGGATCAATATTGTTTTTCATCATTTCTACCCTTTGGGCATTAATGTCAAATCCAACCACTTTTGTTTTTCGTGCAAATTCAAGTGCAATAGGTAAGCCAACATATCCTAATCCAATTACGGCTAATTTCGCTTCTTTGTCTATCAATTTTTGATATATAGATGTACTCATGTTTTATTTTTTATCTCTTAATTTGTAAATTCTTTCAATTATTTCCACAACTTTTAATCCTTCAAGTGCATTTGTAGTAGGAGTTGTTCTGCCTTTAAGGGTATCAATTACATTTTGAATTATATAATTATGATTTGCAGCAGATCCTTTGTATTGCCCATAGTCATTAGCAGGGTTTGAAGCCTTTAGTTCTGGCATTTCATAATCTTTAATATTGCATATTTCTACTTCATTCATGTATTGCCCACCGATTTTAACACTTCCATTCTCTCCAATTATTGTAATTGAACTTTCTAGATTTTGATTTGCAACGGCTGTAGAATAATTAATGCACCCCATTCCTCCATTAATAAAATCAAAACTAATGAATCCAGAATCTTCAAAATCTGTTGATTCCTGATGAATAAAGTCTTCAAATTTACCCTGAATATTATCAATATCTCCAAATAACCAGTACATGATGTCAATAAAATGAGAGAACTGAGTATATAAGGTTCCACCATCTAATTTCTGAGAGCCTTTCCATCCTCCTTTTTTATAATACCTGTTATCACGGTTCCAGTAGCAGTTTAATTGCACCATAAAAATCTTGCCCAAGACGCCACTTTCAATGACAGATTTTATCCATTCAGATGGAGGCGAGTATCTGTTTTGCATGACACAGAAAACCTGTTTAGAAACCTGTAATGCTTTAAAAATAACACGTTCACAGTTTTCTTTAGACAAACCCATTGGTTTTTCGCATACCACATGTCTTCCGCTTTCAAGGGCTTTTATTGCTTGTTGCGCATGTAATCCATTAGGCGTACAGATGTTAATGACATCAATGTCTAAATTTTCAGATAGAAGGTCATCCATTGAGTTGAAAAAAGGAACGTTGAAATGCTCAGCTTCACATTCTTTTATGGAACGCACATCCACCAAGGCGATTAATTCAGATTCTTGATCTCTACTAATCATTTCCGCATGTCTTTTTCCTATATGACCAGCCCCTATAACAGCAAACTTTACTTTTTTGTTTTCAGTAATCATTTTATTTTTATTACTTGGTTATCTTTTAACATATACTTTTCTTTACTTTCAGGGCATTCTGCATTTCCTGTCTCATCAAAATTAAGTCGATGGCCATATTCACTCATCCATCCAATCTGTCTTGCTGGGTTTCCAACAAACAAAGCGTAAGCGGGGATGTTTTTTGTGACAACAGATCCAGCGCCAATAAACGCAAATTCACCTATGTCATGACCACATACAATCGTTGCATTAGCTCCAATACTAGCGCCTTTTTTTACAGTTGTTTTCGCATATTGGCCCTTTCTGATAATTCCACTTCGAGGATTTGTAATATTTGTAAATACCATTGATGGTCCTAAAAAAACATCATCTTCACAAATAACCCCAGAATAAATAGAAACATTGTTTTGAACTTTTACATTCTCTCCTAGGCTTACTTCAGGAGAAACAACCACATTTTGACCAAGATTGCAGTTTTTGCCCAAAATGCAATTTGCCATTACATGAGAAAAATGCCATATTTTGGTTCCTTCACCAATTGTGCACCCTTCATCAATAACAGCGGTTTTATGTGCGAAATAATTCATTATTTAAGAATGTATTTGTCAAAATTATAATGGTTGGTTTCATTTAGTTCATCATCAGATAATCCTTGAAAATAAGCATAGGTTCTTTTTAGTCCTTCTGATCGGTCAACTGTTGGATTCCAGTTTAATAATTCTTGAGCTTTAGTAATGTCGGGCCTTCTTTGTTTTGGATCATCAACAGGTAAATCTTTATAGATAACCTTTTGTTGAGTGCCCGTTAATTTTATTATCTCTTCAGCAAAATCTTTTATAGATATTTCGGATGGATTCCCTAGATTAACGGGATATGCATATTTGCTTTTTAAGAGCTTTACAATTCCTTCCACAAGGTCATCAACATAGCAAAAAGATCTTGTTTGAGATCCGTCTCCAAAAATAGTTAAGTCTTCTCCTCTAAGAGCTTGACCAATAAAAGCGGGTAAAACACGTCCATCGTTTAATCTCATTCGTGGCCCATAAGTGTTAAATATTCTGACAATTCTTGTTTCAAGCCCATGAAACTTGTGATATGCCATTGTTATGGCTTCCTGAAATCTTTTTGCTTCATCATAAACTCCTCTTGGTCCAACAGGATTTACATTTCCCCAATAATCTTCAGGCTGAGGGTGCACTGTTGGATCGCCATAAACTTCCGATGTGGAAGCAATTAAAATTCTTGCGTTTTTTACTTTTGCAAGACCAAGGCAATTGTGCACGCCTAAAGAGCCAACCTTAAGTGTTTGAATAGGTATTTTTAGATAATCTATTGGGCTTGCTGGAGATGCAAAATGTAAAATGTAATCCAATGGGCCAGATACGTGAATAAATTTAGAAACATCATGATTGTAAAATTCAAAATTCTCGAGTTTAAATAAGTGCTCAATGTTTTTCAATCTGCCAGTGATTAGATTGTCTACTCCGACTACTTTGTACCCATCATTAATAAAGCGATCACATAAATGTGACCCTAAAAACCCAGCTGCTCCTGTAATTAAAATTCTTTTCACAATTAATTGATTAATTTTCTTCCAATACTTGAATAGTAAAAGCCTCTATTATTCATTTCACCGAGATCAAAAAGATTTCTTCCGTCAAATATAACATGCTTATTCATGTTTTTTTTCATTAAATCAAAATCTGGGTTTCTAAAAGCACTCCATTCTGTACAAATTAATAAGGCGTCAGAATTGATTAATGCCGAATATTCATTTTTAGCATATTTAATAGAATCTCCAATTAAAGTTTTCACGTTGCTCATTGCTTCAGGGTCATAAGCAGATATCTCTGCTCCGGCATCAAGAAGTTTTTTGATTAGATAAAGAGAAGGTGCTTCTCTAATATCATCGGTGTCTGGTTTAAAAGCAAGCCCCCAGACAGCAATTTTTTTTCCTTTTAAAGACCCTTTGAAATAATTTTTAATTTTTGGAAATAAAATGGTTTTTTGATTTTGATTGATTTCAATAACAGAATTTAGAATTTTAAATTCATAACCTTCATCGTTTCCAGATTTCACAAGAGCCTGTACATCTTTTGGAAAACAAGACCCCCCATAGCCAATTCCAGGAAATAGAAATCTTTTTCCAATTCTGGTATCTGAGCCAATGCCTGCTCTAACTTTATCAATGTCCGCACCAACCAATTCACAAAAGTTAGCAATTTCATTCATAAATGTAATTTTGGTTGCTAAAAATGAATTTGCAGCGTACTTTGTTAGTTCTGCCGATTTTTCATCCATGAAATAAACGGGGTTTCCTTGCCGAACAAATGGTTTGTAGAGCTTTCCCATAATTTTTCTTGCCCTTTCATTTGAAGTTCCTATAACGACTCGATCAGGCTTCATGAAATCAGAAACAGCAAAACCCTCTCTTAAAAATTCAGGATTGGAAACTACAGCAAAATCAACTTTTGCATTTTTTCTTATTGCAGCATCTACTTTTTCGGCTGTTCCAACAGGAACAGTGCTTTTATCAACAATTACTTTGAATTCAGTAAGAATTTTCCCAAGTTCATCAGCAACGCCTAAAATATAGGAAAGATCAGCAGCCCCATCTCCTCCTGGAGGAGTGGGAAGTGCAAGAAATATTATTTCCGCATCCTTAATTCCTTCAGTCAAAGAAGTGGTAAATGTTAATCGTCCAGCAGAGATGTTTCTTTCAAAATAAGTTTCAAGATTAGGTTCATAAATTGGAACTTTACCCTCTTTCATTTTGTTTACTTTTTCCACATCAATATCTATGCAGCTTACTTGATTTCCAGTTTCAGCAAAACATGTCCCTGTAACTAGACCAACATATCCGGTTCCAATAACTGCGATTTTGTTCATTTGTCGTTTAAAAAATTAATTACACTGTTGCTTATGTGATCTAATTGATCTTGTTCCATTTCTGTATGAATAGGAAGTGATATTACACGTTTAGTTAACCAGTCGGTTATGGGTAGATTGATGCTTTCACTTTTGTATTCCGAAAACATTTTTTGCCTGTGAGCAGGAACAGGGTAGTAAATCATAGATGGAATATTACATTTTGCTAAATATTTATTTAGCTCATCTCGATCTGTTTCTTCTAAAATAAGTGTGTATTGATGAAAAACATGTTTTGAATCGTTAGATCTTAAAGGAACTTGAATTCCATCTATTTTTGAAAATATGTTATCGTAATGTTCTGCTACTTTTCTTCTTGAATCAATATAGTCATCAAGTTTTTTTAATTTAATGTTAAGAACGGCTGCTTGAATGGAATCTAGTCTTGAATTACAGCCAACGATATCATGGTAGTATTTTTCACTTTGTCCATGATTGGCAATTTTTTTAATAATTGCAGCTAATTCATCATCATTTGTAAATAAAGCTCCGCCATCTCCATAACAGCCAAGGTTTTTAGAAGGAAAAAAAGAGGTGCATCCAATGTTCCCGATTGTGCCAGTTTTTATTTTTTCGCCATTAGAAAGTAAATAATCACTTCCAATTGCCTGAGCATTGTCTTCGACTACAAAAAGCTTGTATTTTTCAGCAAGCTTCATTATCTCATTCATATTGGCAGCTTGTCCATAAAGATGAACCGGAACAATTGCTTTTGTTTTTGAAGTGATTGCCTTTTCAATTTTTTTAGGATCAATACAAAAAGTATCTTTTTTCACATCTACAAATACAGGTTTAAGTCTTAAAAGGGCTATAACTTCTGTGGTTGCTATATAGGTAAAAGATGGAGTGATAACTTCATCTCCGGGTTTAAGACCAAGAGCCATCAATGCGATCTGAAGTGCATCTGTACCATTCGCGCATGGAATAACATGTTTAATGTTTAAATAATTCTGTAGGTTTTTTTTAAAATCGTTTACTTCAGGACCATTAATAAACGTCGCATTTTGTAAAACATTCGCTATCGCATCATCTACTGATGGTTTTATTTTCTCATATTGAGAAATTAAATCCACCATTTGTATTTTCTTCATATAAATGATATATAAAAATTATCATGCAAAAGTAGTTAATATATGTATATCTATATAGATACAAGCTTTTTAAAATGTTATTTTTTGGAAATTTTATAATAATTAAATTCAATATTTGTTATATATGTAACATTCAAAAAATTATTTTTGTAGATGCAAAAAAATGTTTTTTTAATTTTCTTTCTTTTGTTTGCCTTTTTGTCTTTATCTCAAAGGAATGTACGTGATTCAGCAATTTCAACACCATGGCTCTCTATACATTATGGAGGTAATTGGACTCAGGGAGATTTATCGGATCGTTATGGCTATTTAAACCATATTGGTTTTTGTGCTGGTTATAAATTAAAATCTAATTGGGTGTTTACTACAGATGCATCTTTTATTTTTGGGAATCAAGTCAAAATAAATGGGATATTTGATCATCTTATTGATTCTCAGGGAAACATAACCGACATGAATGGGGATATTGCAATGGTTTATGCTACACCAAGAGGAGCTTATTTTAATGGATCAATAGGAAAAATTTTTCCAGTATTTAGTCCAAATGATAATTCGGGATTATATTTAAATTTTGGAGCAGGTTATTTATTTCATTATCTTAATATTGAGACTCAAGACCAAGTTGTTCCTCCACTTGAGTTAGATTATAAAAAAGGTTATGACCGTTTTACTTCAGGTCTGAATTTGCACCAATTTATTGGATATTCATTTATGGCAAATTCTGGCTTTTATAATTTTTATGGAGGAATTTATATCCAGGAAGGATTTACTAAAAACAAAAGAACTATATTTTTTGATCAACCTAATGAGCCAGTTTCAATTGATTTAAGACTTGATATCCAACTTGGATTTAGATTAGGGTGGATGATACCGGTATATAAAAGACAACCCAAATCATTTTATTTTAATTGATGCATTTCTTATATGATTTAGCGATTTATGTGTATGGAGCTCTAATTGCTTTAGCTGCATTTTTGGGTGTTCAAAAAGCAAAAGAATGGAAAAAAGGAAGAAGATTAGAAAGAAAGAAATGGAAGTCAATTGACAAAAACAAGAAAGTTTTTTGGTTTCATTGTGCTTCTCTAGGTGAGTTTGATCAGGGGAATGTTTTAATGCAAAAAATAAAATCAAAAGAAACAAATGCGTTTATTTTACTTACTTTTTTTTCTCCCTCTGGGATGAATCATTATTCGAAAAGAGAGCATTGTGTGGATGCTGCTTACTATTTGCCTTTAGATACTTTATCAAATGCAAAAGAGTTTGTTTCATTTTTTAGTCCACAGGTTGCTTTTTTTGTGAAATATGAATTTTGGGCAAACCATATTATTCATGCCCAAAAAAGTGGAGTTAAGATTTTTTGTGTAGCTGCTTTGTTTCGCAGAAAACAAGTTTTTTTTAAATGGTACGGTGGATTTTTTAGACAAATACTCAATGCTTTTGATTTTATTTATGTTCAAAATAAAGAAAGTAAATTATTGATAGAAAGTATTGGCTTAAAGAATGTTCTTATTGTTGGAGATACTAGGTATGATTCTGTATATAAAAATTGTCTATCAATGACAGAAAGCCAAAAAGAAGAGAATAATACGAATGGTGTTTTTGACAAATTCCTTTTGGGCGAAAAAGCAATAATTATTGGCAGTTCATGGCCCAAAGAAGAATCCTTAATTATTCCATATATAAAAAACAATTCAGACAAAAAATTTATCATTGCTCCACATGATGTTTCTAAAAAACATATCCGAAATATTTGCGATCAATTGAAGGATAATGTCGTAAAATACACTGACTTTACGGAACAAAAAGGAAAAAACTGTTTACTTGTTGATACAATAGGGCACCTTACAAATGCTTATTTCTATGGAGAAATGGCTTTTATTGGAGGTGGATTTTCAGGTAGTTTGCATAATATTTTAGAGCCTGCTGTATTTGGGTTGCCAACTTTTTATGGCCCAAATATTAATAAATTTCCTGAAGCAATAGAATTCATTAATCAAGGGATTGGATTTATTGTTACAGATCAAAAAAGTCTAGAAATTGTGATTGATAAAATAGATGCTAATCTAAATGAATTAACAAAACAAACAAAAGAAGTCATTAAATCTAAAATAGGAGCGGCCGAATTAACATATTCGCATTGTAAAGGTTTAATAGGGTAAGCTATTTATTATTCCAGTTGGTCATAGTCATGTTTATTCCAATTGTAGAAAAACTTTTAATACCTTCTACTGCGACATCTATCTTTTTTGATAAGATAGAGATTTCTTCATCATTCCATTTCCCAAGAACATACGATACTTGCTGACCCTTGTTAAAATCACTTCCAATGCCGAATCTTAATCTGGGATAAATTGATGATTGCAAAACGAATTGAATGTCTTTGAGTCCGTTATGCCCACCATCACTCCCTTTTGATTTAATTCTGATTTTTCCAACAGGTAATGAAAGATCATCTGTAATAACAAGTAGGTTATTAGTAGTGATTTTCTCTTTTTGCATCCAATAGTTTACTGCTTTCCCTGACAGATTCATATAGGTTGATGGTTTGATTACGATTAATGTTCTTGATTTGTATTTTAAATAAGAAATATCTGCAAGTTTATCAGTCTTAAAAGTTCCGTTTAATGAGCTGACAAGTTTATCTGCAATTCGAAAGCCTATATTGTGTCTGGTGTTTTCATATTCTTTTCCAATATTTCCTAAGCCGACAATTAAATATTTCATGCGATAAAAGTATAAAAAAGAATTTCTTTTATTAAATCGTAAATAGTTTACGATCTAGCGATGTAGATTTGCTTATAAATAATGAATTATGAAAATAAATAAACTTAAAATTAATAGAGTTGAATGCAATTCTATAGATAAAGAAATAACAGTAATAGGCGAGGTTTATAAGGGAGTTTTGTCATTTCAAACTAAAATTGAATTACCTCTATATTGGTTTAATGTTCTGTTAAACCATCTTCAAAAAAAGAATTCAATGATTAGGATTTATGATTATATAGACACTGTTTATTTTCCAAAAGGCGAAATACTGTATGAATTAAACACTGAAGGTTTAACAAACAAAGAAATAAACTGGGATGTATTTACTGGATTAATTGATTTTCGCAAAAAAATAGGGGCTTGAAAATATTATAGTTTTCTAGCTACCTCTACTTCTTCAAATGCCTCAATAATATCATTAATTTGAATATCATTGTATTTTTCAATATTCAGTCCGCATTCAAAGTTGTTTTTCACTTCTTTGACATCATCTTTAAATCTTTTTAATGATCCAAGTGTTCCGCTATGAATAACTATTCCATCTCTAATTATACGGATTTTGGAACTTCTTTTTAATGTTCCGTTAAGTACATAACAACCCGCAACGGTTCCAACTTTTGTAATATTAAAAGTTTCTCTAATTTCAGCTGACCCAGTAATTTTTTCTTCAATGTCTGGGGATAACATTCCTTCCATTGCAGATTTTATTTCTTCTATAGCTTTGTAAATTATAGAGTAAAGTCGAATATCGATTTGTTCATTCTCTGCAATTTTTCTAGCCCCGTTTGTTGGCCTTACTTGGAAACCAATAATGATAGCATCTGAAGCGGAAGCTAAATTGACATCGGCTTCTGAGATTGCTCCAACTCCTTTATGGATTATGTTAACTTGAATTTCTTCTGTGGAAAGTTTAAGCATTGCATCAGAAAGTGCCTCTATCGATCCGTCAACATCACCTTTTACAATAAGGTTAAGTTCTTTAAAGTCTCCAATTGCAAGACGACGTCCAATCTCATCAAGAGTTATATGTTTTGTTGTACGAAGTCCTTGTTCTCTATAAAGTTGTTCTCTTTTTGTTGCAATTGTTCTAGCCTCTCTTTCATCTGAAAGAATATTGAATTTATCACCAGCGCTAGGTGCACCATTTATTCCAAGAACAGCTACAGGTTGAGATGGCCCGGCTTCTTTTAATGGATTGCCGTGTTCATCATGCATTGCTCTAACTTTTCCATAAAACCGGCCCACTAGTACGACATCACCAATTTGCATGGTTCCTGCTTGAACTAATAGATTTGTTACATATCCCTTTCCTTTATCTAGAGATGATTCTACAACTGTACCAAGGGCATTTTTATTAGGGTTTGCTTTTAAATCTAACATTTCTGCCTCTAAAAGAACTTTCTCTAATAATAAGTCAATGTTTTTGTTTTGTTTAGCAGAAATTTCTTGACTTTGAAATTTGCCTCCCCATTCTTCCACAAGGATATTCATATGTGAAAGTTGTTCTTTAATTTTCTCTGCATTAGCTCCAGGCTTGTCAATTTTATTGATGGCAAAAATCATTGGAACTCCAGCTGCTTGGGCATGGGAAATAGCTTCTTTAGTTTGAGGCATCACATCGTCATCAGCGGCAACAATGATAATAGCTACGTCAGTTACTTGCGCTCCTCTAGCTCGCATTGCTGTAAAAGCCTCATGACCAGGAGTGTCAAGAAAAGTAAGGCTTTGCTCGTCTTGTAGTTTCACGGAATAGGCACCAATATGTTGAGTGATTCCTCCTGCTTCACCTTCGGTTACATTTGCATCCCGAATTCTATCTAACAAAGAGGTTTTACCATGGTCTACATGCCCCATTACTGTGATTATAGGTGGTCGACTTAGTAAATCTTCGTCACTATCTTCATTTACCTGAATTGCCTCCTGAACCTCTGCACTTACAAATTCAGTTTCAAAACCAAATTCTTCAGCAATTATCTGAATAGTTTCGGCATCAATTCGTTGGTTAATAGAAGCAAAAATACCCAATGACATACAAGAAGAAATAACCTGGGTTGACTGCACATTCATCATTGTTGCTAATTCCGAAACAGTTACAAACTCAGTAAGTTTAAGTACTTTTTGATCTAACTCGGCTATTTCAATTTCTTCCTGGCGTTTTTGAGCCATGACCTCTCTTTTTGCTTTTCTATTTTTAGCTCCCTTTGATTTACCGCCTTTGTTTGATAATCGAGCTAAAGTTTCTTTGATTTCTTTTTGTATATCTTCTTCAGAAATTTCTTTCTTCTCGTCTTTTCCTTTTTTGTAGTTTCTTTGATTGTCGGTTTTTCCTTTTGATGGAATATTAGGATTTACTTTTTTTATTCTCTTTCTTTTTCTCTTTTTATCCTTGGAATCTTGAGAAGGTTTTGTGTCTTTTGGCAATTCAATTTTACCGAGTACAGTAGGTCCAGATATTTTTTTACGATCTACACGAACAGTTTCTATTGTTTCTTGTTTTTCATCGGATTTATCTGACTTTTGCTTTTCAATTTTTACTTTTACTTCTTCTACTTTTTCTTCTTTGCTTTCACTAGGAGTCTCAACTTGTTTGTTTTCATCACTAGTCGTTTCTTCAGCAGGAGGTGTTTTCTCACTTTTTTTTGTGGGTTTTGTTTTTTGATTGATTTCATCAAGATTAATTTTCCCAACAACATTTACTTTGTTTTTTTTGCCTTCTTCCTCTGGATCAATAGTAGCGGGAGCTTTATCAAGAGCTTGTTTTTTTATTTCATCTACATTAATAGAAATCTCCTCCTCTTCTTTTCTTTCTTTTGGTGTTTCCTTTTGCTCTTTACGTTGATCTTTTAGAGATAAAGATTCTTTAACCTCTGAGCGAACACCAGTATTGCTTTTAGCTTTTAGCTTTAAACTTTGATCTTCTGCAAATTCAGCCCGTAATAATTCTAAATGTTCTTCCTCCAATTTTGTGTTTGGGGTAAATTCAATTGCAATTTCTTTAGATTTTAAAAAATCTATTAAAGTTTGCACCCCGACATTTAGTTCGCTTGCCGCTTTGCCTAATCTAACTGGTCTTGCCATATCGTTACTTTCTAACTTATATTAAAGTAATTACATAAAATTACTCAAATTCTGATTTTAATATATTTAATATTTCTTCTATGGTTTCAGCTTCTAAATCTGTTCTTTGTTCCAAGTCATCTTTAGAAAGTTCAAGTACAGACTTTGCCGTATCACAACCAATAGCTTTAAGCTCATCTAAAATCCAACTATCTATTTCATCTGCAAATTCTTCTAAATCGACATCTTCAATATCTACTTCACCATCTCTATAAACATCTAATTCATAACCTGTCAATCGTCCTGCTAACTTAATGTTGTTTCCTCCTCTACCTATAGCAAGAGATACTTGGTCTGGTTTCAAGTAAACTTTTGCTCTTTTTTCGGCCTCATTCATATCAATAGATGTGATTTTAGCTGGAGATAAAGATCGTTGGATTAATAATTGAGAATTCATAGTGAAATTTATCACATCGATATTTTCATTTTTTAATTCACGAACAATGCCATGTATTCTTGACCCTTTCATTCCCACACATGCGCCAACTGGATCAACCCTATCATCATAAGATTCTACAGCAACTTTTGCTCTTTCTCCTGGTTCTCGAACAATATTTTTTATTGTGATTAAGCCATCAAAAACTTCAGGAACTTCAAGTTCAAATAATCTTTCTAAAAATTCCGGAGCAGTACGTGAAAGAATAATAACAGGAGTGCTGTTTCTCATATCTACTTTGGAAACTACAGCTCTAACAGATTCCCCTTTTTTGAAATAATCAGAAGGAATTTGTTCAGATTTTGGTAAAATCAATTCATTTCCTTCGTCATCAAGGACTAAAATCTCTTTTTTCCATACTTGATAAACTTCTCCAGTAATAATATCTCCAATCTTTTCTTTGTAGATTTGATAAAGATTGTCTTTTTCAAGTTCCATTATTCGAGAAATCAAATTTTGTCGGAGTGCAAGTACATTTCTGCGTCCAAAATCTTTGAATTTATATTCTTCTGTTACTTCTTCTCCAATTTCAAAATCAGGTTCGATTTTTATAGCATCAGAATATGCAATCTCGGTATTTGGATCTTCGACCTCTCCATCATCAACGATTTCTTTATTTAAGAAAATTTGAACTGCACCTCTGTCGATATTCACAATAATATCAATGTGTTCATCAGTGTTAAATTTTCTTTTAAACAATGTTCTAAAAATGTCTTCCAAAACATTTCGCATTGTTTGTTTGTCAATGTTTTTGAGTTCTTTAAACTCCAAAAATGATTCTGTTAATTCTCCATTCTCCATAGCTGTAATTTCAATTAAATGAGATTATAATTTTTGTTTCTTTAATTTGATCAAATGGCAGGTTAATACTTTCTTTAACCTTTACATTTTTCTTTTTTTCTTTTATCTTTTTACTTATTTCAAGTGTTACTTGAGTAGTGTTTATTTTTGATAAAATTCCTTTGTATTCCTTTTGATCAAATGTTTTGATCTTCACCTTTTTCCCTTCGTTTTTTTTATATTGATTGATGTGTCTAAATGGTTTATCTAAACCAGCAGATGACACATTTAAGGCGAAATCTTCAATTTCTCGATCTAAATTATGCTCAATGTTTCTTGAAATAGAAATGCACTCTTTAATAGAAACATATCCACTTATTTTATCAATTTCAACATTTATATTATTTCCATTAGAAATCTGAAGTTCAACTAAATATAAATCGGAATTTATTTCTTGAATCCTTTCTGCTATGAGTTCTTTTATTTTTGCCTTTTCAATCATGCTTATAAAAAGAGGGGACTCTCGTCCCCTCAAATATCATTTATATGTAGCTGCAAATGTAAGATTTACTATATTTAATTCCAAATTATTAGATATAATTTATTTAATTGCGTTTTAATGTTAGTAGAAATAGAGAATAAACTAATTTCTTTAGAAGTTTTTAATGAGAAATTTATTTGTGAACTTAATTCATGTAAAGGGGCATGCTGTGTTAAAGGTGATGCTGGTGCGCCTCTTTTAGAAAACGAAATTGAATTAATTTCAAATGAACTTGATGAAATTAAACCTTTTATGAGAAAAGAAATTGCTTTAAAAACTACTAAGAATAATTTTTTTTACTCTATTCAAGATGAAGATACAATGGTTTCTTTAAATAATGGAAAAGAGTGCATTTTTGTCAATTTTGATAGTGCTGGAAATTCTAAATGTTCTATTGAAACGGCTTATAGAGAAGGAAAAGTTAATTTTTTAAAGCCATTGTCTTGTCATTTGTATCCAATTAGAATTAAATCATTTATTGAGTTTGAAGCAATAAATTACGAGAAATGGGATATATGTCAAAAAGCGTGTGAGCTTGGAATGAAAAATAATACGCCAGTTTTTATGTTTTTAAAAGAGCCATTAATTAGAGCTTATGGAGAAAAGTTTTATATGGAGATGGAAAAGGTTTATACTGAATTAAAAAAGCCTCATTAATGAGGCTTTTTTAATTTAATGTTCTTCTTCTCCTTCTGCTAGTGGGACGTTTTGAGGGATAAAGTCAACGTCAGAACCAGGTTTTGAATAATCATAAGGCCATCTATGAACTGTAGGGAGTTCACCTGGCCAATTTCCATGAATATGTTCTACTGGTGCTGTCCATTCAAGTGTATTTGATTTCCATGGGTTCTGAGGAGCTTTTGGCCCTCTATAAATACTATAAAAGAAATTGAATAAAAATATGCCTTGGGCAAGTGCTGCCATAATAGAAAAGAGTGTAATAATGACATTTAAATCCATCATCATATTTAAAGTGTTGGAATCAAATTCAGTGTATACTGAATAATCATAATATCTTCTTGGTGCCCCCGCTATACCAACGAAATGCATAGGAAAAAAGACGCCATATGAACCAACTAAGGTAAGCCAAAAGTGTACATATCCTAACCTTGTATTAAGCATACGTCCATACATTTTTGGAAACCAATGATATACCCCTGCAAACATTCCAAATACTGCAGACATTCCCATTACAACATGAAAATGTGCAACAACAAAATAGGTGTCATGTACAGAAATATCTAGTGCAGAATCCGCTAGAATAATTCCAGTTACACCTCCAGTAATAAATGTTGATACCAATGCTATAGCAAATAGCATTGCCGGAGTGTAAACTATAGAACCTTTCCAAAGTGTAGTAAGGTAATTGAAAACTTTTACTGCTGATGGTATGGCAATTAGTAAAGTAGTGAAAACAAACACACTACCCAAAAATGGGTTCATTCCTGTAACGTACATATGATGTCCCCAAACAATAAACGATAAAAATCCGATTGCTAATATTGACCCAATCATTGCGCGGTATCCAAATATTGGTTTTCTTGAGTTTGTGGAGATGATTTCTGAAGATAAACCCAATGCAGGCAGAAGTACTATATATACTTCAGGGTGCCCTAAGAACCAAAATAAATGTTCAAAAAGTAAAATGGAACCACCATGGTTAGTTAGCATTTCACCTCCGATAATAATATCAGACAAATAAAAGCTAGTGCCGGCCATTCTATCCATAATAAGTAATAATGCACAAGATAAAAGAACTGGGAAAGACAAAACTCCAAGTATTGCTGTTACAAAAAACGCCCATATTGTTAGTGGCATTCTTGTCATTTTCATCCCAACAGTTCTGAGATTAAATACTGTAACAATATAATTTAAGCTGCCTAATAATGAACCGGCTATAAATATAGCCATAGAAAACAACCATAAAGTCATTCCCATCCCTGAACCAGAAATTGCTTGAGGCAATGCAGAAAGTGGTGGATAGATAGTCCATCCTGCCATTGCTGGACCAGATTGAACAAACATGGATACAACCATTAAAATAGACGAAAGAAAGAAGAACCAATACGAAAGCATATTTAAAAATCCAGACGCCATGTCTCGAGCACCAAGTTGAAGTGGAATTAATAAATTTGAAAAAGTTCCAGATAGTCCTCCGGTTAATAGAAAGAATACCATTACAGTGCCATGTATCGTAACGAGACCAAGATACATGTCCTCAGAAAGCACTCCATCGGGAGCCCAACGGTCTCCTAGAAAAAAAGAAAGGGTTTCAAAACTTTCTCCAGGCCATGCTAGTTGTAATCTAAATAAAATGGATAATAACATTGCTATAATCCCCATAAATATAGCAGTTATCAAAAACTGCTTTCCAATCATTTTATGATCTTGAGAAAATATATATTTAGAAACAAAATGCTCTTCATGATGATGATCATTATGGTCATCATGTTTTTCATGATTTTGAATTTCTTCTGAGATTGAAGCCATTTCTTTTAATTTTTAATTTTTATATACCTTAATTTAAATATCTTTTGAAGCAAAATAAGAATCTTTAAATGTTTGATTTGCTTTACTTTTCCACCAGTTGCTATATTCTTTTTTATTGAGAACAACAACCATCATTTTCATTTTATAATGAGCCCCACCGCATATTTTATTACACATTAAAATAAAATTGTATTTAGGGTCATTCATTTTTTTCCGCATTTCAGATGTTGTAATATTTGGAGTAAATTTCAACCTTGTAGGTAATCCAGGCACACAGTTCATTTGTACTCTAAATTGTGGGAAATATGCAGAATGAATAATATCTCTGGATCTTAATTTCAATTCATAAGGCTGATCAACGCATAGATAAAGCGTGTCTTTTTGAATAACATCATCCCAAGCAATTTTATCTGTTTTGGAATTGTGATGGTTCTTCATTTGGGTTAACAATCTAGCGAGTCGTTCTTTTCTTGATAATGAAACAGTCATTGATGAAATAACAGAATCATTGAAAACAAGTTTTTCGTTGTTAAGTTTCGATTTAATAGATTCAATACCCGTTGGGCCATATTGCATGTCAAATAATGCACTATCAATGGTTTCTTTAGTTAAAAGTCCAAGTTCATTATTTCCAAGAGTTAATTTATAGTCAAAACGGCCAAGTTTATTATCATTTCCAGAATATCTAGCCGTCCAATCAAACTGTTTGCCATATAATTCAATAACAATTGCCTCTTTTGGTGAATCGGAAGTTAAGTTATTCCATGTTTTAAGTCCTAGTATAATAATAATAGCAAGGACACATGCCGGAACAGCAGTCCAAAGAATTTCTAATTTGTTGTTATGAGGATAATAATAAGCTTTTACCCCAGGTTTTTTAACATACTTATAGGAGAAAAAGAATAATAATCCGTTGGTTAAAAAGAATACAGAAATAATTATGATCATGTTTAAGTTTAATAACCAGTCTATTTCATTTCCTTCAACACTTGCAGCAACACCTCTACCTGTCCATCCGTACTTCAAGAATAAAAAGATAAGCGAACCTGATTGAAGTATACCAAACAGTAGCATTAGTTTTGAATTAAGTTGATTGTCACGATAAGTTATTTCGTGCTCTTTCTTATCCCTTAGTTTAGAGACCAATTCATATACTCTTACAAGCTGGGCAATTCCTATAATTCCCAGAATGATTACTAAAAGAATGATTAATTTGCTTTCCATGTTATCTGAAATTTTGTCTAATTAGATTTCGTGATGTAAACTTTCGTCCAAAAATGGGTGATTAACTGGCATGAGTGGTGCTTTTGTAAGATTATTAAGAATAACTCTTATAAAAAAACCAGCCATCAATACAGCCATACCAATCTCTAATAAACCAATACTTGCGTTGGGTCCTAAAGAACCACCAGAAACCATTATATATACATCTACCCAATGCCCACAAAGAATTAAAACTCCTATAAATGATAATATCCCAAGGTTTCTTTTTGAATCTCTAGACATTAATATAAGCATAGGAAATGCAAAATTTACAACAAACATCGTGAAATAGATAATTTTGAAATTATCAATCCTCATAATAAAATAGCTAACTTCTTCACCGATATTAGCATACCAAATAAGCATATACTGAGAAAAGAACAGGTATGACCAAAGAAATGAAGTCGCAAAAATCCATTTACCTATGTCGTGTATGTGTGAGTCATTTACGCGTTGTAAATGTCCAAGCTTTTTGAGATAAATTACCGTTAAAACGATCACCACCATAGCAGTACACCACATTCCTGAAAAAGTATACCAACCAAATAATGTAGAGAACCAATGAACATCGATAGACATTAACCAATCCCATGAAGATGTAGAGCTAAAAACAGCAAAAAAGACTAAAAACATTGCTCCTCTCTTATAGTTTTTAAAATGTAGATCAGTACCTCCAATTCGATCTTCTTCCAATGACCTTTTTTTGAATCCATTTAAAAAGAGATAATAGACGACAAAATAAATTATGGTTCTTGCCCAAAAGAATGGTTTGCTTAAGTACCACGTTTTGTCAGCTATAATTTCATCATAATGATGAGAGCTTTCGTTAGTAACTTCTGGATCCATCCATCCATAAATATGAGCACCATCCATTAAGGTAATAATTAGAAGAACTATAGCCATCAACGCCATTCCATAAGGAAGAAAACCGGCAATGCTTTCAATAACTCTTTTAACACTTGCATACCATCCAGTTTCTGTAGCGTATTGAAGAGCTAAAAAGAATAATGCTCCTAAACCAAGGGCAAAGAAAAAGAATGAATTTATAAGACCATTGGTTAATAATCTAGTTGTAAAGTGATCATTGTCATAGTTTCTAGCGATTCCAATTAAGGTAAGTGCCGCTCCTCCTATAATTAAAGCTAAAGTTAGCTTTTTTGCTTTTGTTGGTATTGAAAATTCCATGCTCATTACATTGGATTATTTACGGTTATTGTATCCTTATCTATTTGTTCTTCATCAATTGTTTCAGTGATGACTACAGCATCCTCTTTTTCTGATTTTTCGAGACCATAATCAGGGTTTTGCATTTTTCTGATATAATGAATCACTGTCCAAATTTCTTTTTTGTTTAATTGTGATGCGTGAGATCCCATTGCTCCTTTTCCATAATAGATAGAGTAAAACATTTGTCCATTTGATAAATCTTTTCTGTCTTCATATGCAGGTACGCCACTATAAGCGCCACTTGTTACCATTGGACCATTTCCATCTCCTTTCTCGGCATGACAGTGTGAGCACATCGTATTGTATAATGATTTTCCTTGGTTTAAAATTTCTTTTGAATTGCCAGAATTTAGAATAACTGGATTTACACTATCATTTGCAGCTAATTCATATTCGTTTTTATTTGAAAAAATATAATCTACTAGTCCATGGGTCTGTTTATATTCAACACTAGGTTTTCTCTTATATGGCAACATTACCTTGACAAGTTCTTCATCAGTTCCATAATATGGAATAGTTCCAAGAGGAGGAACCTTGGATGAAAGCCTTTTGGTCAATTCCGGATTTTGTTTACCACGAATCTCACCATAATCTACATATGGCTCTATCGCTGCAGATCTGTACATGTCAGGCATATATTCAAGCCCAGAACTGTCTTTGTTCTCAACACAACCAACAAGTAATATCGTTGAAATAAATGCTGTTATGCGATAATATTTCAGAATTATATTTTTCATATGATAATTACTTTTATTCATCTTCTTGTTAATTCCTATGATTTTTTATCAAATTCTACTATTCCTGTGTCCTTCACCATTGATTCTAATTCGTCAACTGTAAATTTTTTGTTTTCATCTGTTCGAACTTCCATTACAAATCTATCATCAGTTGTTCTTGGATCAGGATTTTGAGCGGGCATTCCGGGCAATGTTTTATTAACCAGTAAGTAGGTTATAACCATGCCATGTGCAGCACACAAAACTGCAAATTCAAACGTAACAGGTATAAAAGAAAGTATGTTTTCTAAATAAGTAAAGTTAGGTTTCCCTCCAATATTTATTGGCCAATCATATACCATCATATACCACATTCCAAATGTAGCTAACACAGTTCCTGTTAATCCGTATAAAAATGCCATTATCCCTAATCGAGTGTCTTTAATACCAATTATCGGATCAATTCCATGAATTGGAAAAGGAGAAAAAACTTCTGATATTTTTATGCCTTTTGAAACCAACTTTTTAGCACCATCTTTTAGCACTTCATCGTCGTCATACATTGCATATATTATTGTTTCAGCCATTTTCTTATTAATATTTAGTGACTATTATCATTATTCTTATACGATTCCCCCGAGCTTTTTAAAATGCTTTTCAATTCATTTAAAGCAAGTACAGGGAAAAATCGAGCAAAAAGAAGGAAAAACACGGAGAATAGTCCAATAGTTCCAATAAAAATTCCAATATCTATATGGGTAGGATAAAACATACTCCATGAAGAAGGAAGGTAATCTCTATGTGTGGAGGTAACAATGATCACAAATCGTTCAAACCACATACCGATATTTACAATTATTGCGATAAAAAAGGTAAATAGCAAGCTGCGTCTCAATTTTCTAAACCACATTAACTGTGGAGAAAGAACGTTACAAGTCATCATAGACCAATATGCCCACCAGTAAGGACCAGATAATCTATTTATAAAGGCATATGATTCGTATTCAACACCTGAATAAAATGACATAAATAATTCTGTTATATAGGCGACTCCAACAATTGAGCCTGTAACCATAATTACGATATTCATATACTCTATATGCCTTGTATGTATGTACGCTTCAAGGCTCATTGCTTTTCTAAGGATAAGTAATAAGGTTTGAACCATCGCAAAACCAGAAAAAACCGCTCCAGCAACAAAATAAGGGGGGAATATTGTGGTATGCCACCCAGGAATAACCGATGTAGCAAAGTCAAATGATACAATAGAGTGTACAGAAAACACAAGTGGAGTAGCTAAACCAGCAAGTACCAATGAAACATTTTCAAATCGATTCCAGTGTTTTGCTCTACCCGACCAACCAAATGAAAGAATTGAATACATTTTCTTTGCTAAAGGTTTTTTTGCTCGATCTCTAATTGTTGCAAAATCAGGCATCAATCCGATATACCAAAATACAAGAGAGACTGATAGATAAGTAGAAATTGCAAAAACATCCCAGAGTAGTGGAGAGTTAAAGTTTACCCATAAAGAACCAAAATGGTTTGGAAGTGGAATAGTCCAATATCCTAACCAAAGACGTCCCATGTGTATTAATGGAAAAAGACCAGCCATAAATACAGCAAAAATTGTCATGGCTTCAGCAGAACGATTGATTGCCATTCTCCATTTTTGTCTGAATAACAATAATACTGCAGAAATTAAAGTTCCTGCATGCCCAATTCCTACCCACCAAACAAAATTTGTAATATCCCATGCCCATCCAACAGTCTTGTTTAATCCCCATACACCAACGCCAGTACCTAGAAGGTAAAGAATACATCCAACTCCATATAAACCAACAATTAATGCGATACTAAATAATATATACCACATTCTAGGCGCCTTGTCTTCAATTGGACGGCAAACATCCTCGGTGATGTCATGATAAGTTTTGTGACCTAAAATTAACGGCTCACGTATAGCAGATTCTTTATGCATTATTCGTATTTTTTAGCTTAATGATGGTCATTATTTCCTTTTTTCGTTTTGCCATGGCTTTTTGCATGGTGTTTTGATTTTTGTAAGTTGGCCAAAACAGGATTGTCTTCATTTCGAACTTTTGTTTTGTACCAAATATTTGGCTTTACACCAACTTCCTCAAGTGCTTGATATGATCTTTTATCTTCTGAACTTTTTCTAACCACTGAGTTTTTGTTATTCCAATCTCCAAAAGAAATTGCATCTGCTGGACAAGCAGAAGAACATGCGCTATCAATATCACTATCTTTTAAAGGTCTGTTCTCCTTTTTTGCCACTAATTTTGCGGCTTGAATTTCTTGAATACAAAAAGAACATTTCTCCATTACTCCTCTCGTTCTAACAGTCACATCAGGGTTCAACACCATTCTACCCATGTCATCTTGAGCAGGATTTACTTCTGTAAACTTTTTATATGAAGGGTAGTCAAACCAATTGAATCGACGAACTTTATAAGGACAGTTATTCGCGCAATATCTAGTCCCAATACACCTGTTATAAGTCATTTGATTAATACCCTCGTTGCTGTGTGTTGTCGCAGCTACAGGGCATACAGTTTCACAAGGTGCGTGATTACAATGTTGACACATCATAGGCATATGAACTACCTTTGGATTTACAGATGCTATTTCTGCTTTGTCAAACGCAAACGTTTCTTTATTTTTTCTCGTTCCGATTGTAGCTTCTTCATCAGATGAAAAATATCTATCAATTCTAATCCAGTGCATTTCTCTTCCTCTTCGAACTTCGTCCTTACCAACAACTGGAACATTGTTTTCGGATTGGCAAGCAATAAGACAACTTCCACATCCAAAACAAGCATTTAAATCCACAGTCATTCCCCATCGATGACCTATGTTTTCAACTGGGTGAGCTTGCCATAAATCAAATTCAGATAAAGGTGCATCTACATGATTACCATGTGCATCTAACTTTTGCAGTGTATGGTCTGGATTATATGAATCTTTCTTTTCTTTTTTATAAATGTCAAGTGTTGTTTCTCGAACTATAGAATGCCTAGCCATGACAGTGCCATGAATTTGAGTAGCTGCAATTTTATATTTTTCATCAGATTTACTAAGACTTCCATAAGTTGTATATTGATCACAACCATCTATTGTATTAATCAAGGGAAAAACATTTTGACCAATAGGCTTGGGTTTGTTGTTTGTTCCTAATACATGTCCCCCGTACTCTTTAGTTTGAAAGGCTGCCTTTCCAATTTTCTCACCGTTTGCTCCACGACCATAACCTAAGGCAACTCCTATAGTACCTAAAGCTTGACCTGGAAGTGGATAAACAGGCAATGTAGTTTTCTTTTTTCCAACAGTTAATGTCGCTAGATTCAATCCGTTTTCCTGATCAAAAGTAGTTGCATATCCGTTCTTTTTCATTTCAGAAGGATTCATGGTGAAGTAATTATCCCATGTAACTTTTGTCATTGGATCAGGCATTTCCTGCAACCAAGGGTTGTTTGCCTGCATTCCTGATCGAATAGCAGTTTTTTGATAAAGAATTACTTCAGTTCCTTTTTTTGATTTTGAACTTGTTGGAACTATGTTTTTGAATTCTGTTATCGATCTCTTTCTTTCAACAGGTATATCAACGCAACTATTGTGAATAGCCATATTCCAATCACTTTCACTAGTTACATTGGATGCCCAATTTTCTTTTATGAAGTTGTATCCAATTTGGGAGTTTCTTCTTTGAGAATTACTTCTACTTCTTTTTGCTAATCCAGACCATACAATAATGTTATCCATGAAACTTGCTGTATCATATAATGGTCTAATGGTTGGCTGAGAAACAGAAAGATGACCACTTTTGGGATTATGATCAGCCCAACTTTCTAAAGCATGACTCTCAGCACAAACAATTTTACAATTTGAGGCTGTTTCATCCATATACATAGAAATGCATATGCTATTTGATTTCTTTAGTGCTTTTGATAGCTCTTTTCCTTTTGGATGTGAATATACAGGGTTTACTCCATGAAAAATAATCAAATCTTTATTAGAACCTTTTATAACAGATTCAATGAATTTATTCATTTCATCATCATCTCCTTGGAACATGTTTATTTCCTGTTCTGGAAAAATGGTAACTCCATAACTGTGTAAATGATGATTTAATTTATTAACTAAAAGTTGAATAGATTTATTATTTGAACCTGAAACTATAAGAGACTCACTTCCGCTTTCTTTTAATGAAAAAATCGCTTTGTCAGCTATTTTGGCAGTTTCTTTATTTAAATTTGGTTTAGAAATACTTTTATCCCATCCATTGATGATGTATCTTAAAACAGCCTCTTCTTCAGAAGGTTTAATCATTGCTCTATAATCAGAGTTTGATCCTGTTATTGAATGCATTGATTCAAACTGAAAATGTTTAGACATCCATTCATTATCAGGGTTTCTCGAAAAACCATACTGATGCTGGAATTGAGTTGGAAGTAACCATGTAGCAAGAAAATCTGCTCCAAAGCTAACAATGGTTTTTGCTTTTGAAAAGTCATAATCAGGGATAAAACCTGAACCAAAATTTTCGAGATTTGCTTTTCTTATCGCATTATAGGAAATCGAATCATATTCGATATGAGACAATGTTTGTCCATTATTTTCGATAGAAGATTTTAAGCTAGTTATTGCTGCTTTTGATGATGGACTAATTACTGTGCCCGTTAAGAGAGTGACAGAATTAGATTCTTTGATTGCTTTTGAAACAGCGATATCTATGTCTGACCATAAACTAGTTTTCCCGTTAATAGATGGCTTTTTTAAACGAGCACTATCATATAACCCAAGAACAGAAGCTATAATTTGAGGTGTAGAATTACCTTTTGTAAATCCAAAGTCTTTATTTCCTTTGATATGAATTGGTCTACCTTCTCTTGTTTTCACAAGGATGCTTGCATATGTTGCGCCATCGTAATATGTTGATGCATACCATGTCGCCATTCCAGGCGTTACGTTTTCAGGTTTATTAAGATATGGCACTGCCTTTATAACCGGAGCTTCACATGCGGCAACTGTTGCAGCAGCAATTGAAAATCCTAAAAATTTTAAAAAATCTCTTCGATTTGTTGATGACAATTGAGTTGAATCCTCAGAAAGGAACTCCTCAGTTGACATTTCTTTTGGGAACTCGTTTTCCTTCGATGTTAAAAAAGTCTCAGTTTCATTAAGCTCATCAAGACTTTTCCAATATTTTCTTGTTATTTCCATCTTTTCTTTTGCTCTTTTCTTTTAATAATGGCATTTACCACATTCCCATCCACCTAGTTCTTTAACAGATACCTTATTATCTTTTAAGTATTTCTTATAAAGATCTTTATCATTATCTAGAAGCCTTTTATGGATTTCATCATAATATCCATTTTTTCTATTGTCAAGTGAGCCACTAGAAACCTCTTTTTTATCATGACATTCAATACACCAACCCATTGTGAGTGTTGGTCTAGTAAGTTTAATATTTCCTTCAACCTTATTTAATTCACTAATAGGCCATACTTTTGCAGTTTCAGACATAGTTGTCATATCTCCGTGACATTGTTTGCAATCAACTCCACCTACAACAACATGTTGTGAATGGTTAAAATATACATGATCTGGCAATACGTGAACTTTGGTCCAAGGAATCGGTTTTCCTTGTTTATGATATAGTTTTGTTGGGTCAAATCCAGCGGCAGCATAAATTTTACTAATTTCTTGCTTTGCCTCATCCTCTCCTTGAATTTGTTTGTGACAATTCATACATACATTGACTGAAGGAATCCCAGCAGTTTTTGATTTAGTAACAGAATTGTGACAGTATTTGCAGTCAATGCCATTTTTGCCGGCATGGACATCATGAGGAAACGCAATTGGTTGGCTTGGCTGATACCCTTCAACGACACCAATGCTATAAAGTTTTTGAAATACAACAACAAGTAGAGCTATTAAAATAACAAGAGAAATAATACCAGTATGTAAACGATATTTCCATGCTAATGCTTTAATCTCTTGCGTATAGGTTAATTTATCTTTTCCATCTCCAGTTCCTTCTTTTTCTTTTAAACTTATAGATAATTGCCTTCTAACACCACCAACAGAAAGAATTATAACAATAAAGCTTATTCCTAATAAGAACCAAATAACTAGACCGCTTTCTTCTTCAGTTTCTCCAGAATTGTTTTTATCAGCAACATCTCCAGCGTTTTTTGATGGCACAGGTTGCTCATCAACCCAATTAAAAACAGCATCAATTTGATCATTGCTTAAGTCTGGGAAAGCAGTCATTGCAGAAGGCATAACTTCTGATACAGATTGAGCATATGGGTCTGTTGCCGCAGCAGTTTGCCAATTTTTTACCCATAAATAAATGGAACCTTCCTGAGCACCTCCTTCTTCCCATTTATTTCTAATATTGAAAAGTTTTGGACCCGTGCTGTTTTTATGTGGCTGGTGACAGCTTGCACATTTAGATTTAAATAATGCTTTTCCGTCAATTTTTGGCTGATTATCATCTTGACCATGAATTGTGGAGGATAGTGCAATCAATATGATTGACATGATTCCACATAAGTGCTTTTTTTGTAGTCTAAGCATTGTGTAAAAAGTTGTTCTCACTGTTTATGCTAAATTAAAAATAGTAAAATGAATTTAAACTCTTAATCAAATTACTACGGCAGCAAAAATAGAAGAAATGTTGAAACATGATGACAATTAGATGACAAATTTTATTCTTATACAGGCCAATTTAAACTCATTCTAAATAAGAGGGCACGCCTTTTGAGAGAAGCAATGATATTATATTGCTGCTTTAATCGATTTATTTAGAGCTTAAATGTTAACTTTGTATTATGTTTTATGATAAGTTTATTTAAAATTATGAAATTTACATTTTTAATTATAACCCTATTTTATTTATGTTCAACCTCTAATTTGTCTGCACAAATTAATATCAAAATGGATCAAAAAATCAGAAATTTAATTTATGCTCGATCAAAACATAAGAAAGTTGGTTTTAGATTGCATCTCACTTTTGATTCTGACAAATCTATTGTTGATAAAAAAAGAATTGATTTTATAAATAGCTATCCATCAATTAGTTCTTATATTATATTTAGAACTCCCTATTTTTACTTGGATGTTGGTGACTTTCGAACAAAAGAACAAGCGCTCCTTATACAGGAAGAGTTAAAGCAAAATTTTCCATTATCAAGTGTGGTTAAAGAAGTAATTAACCTGCCTAGAATTGATTAGTATTTTTTAGATATATGCGAAAAAAACGGTTTAGACCAAAAAAAGAAAACAATAGAAAATCATCTTTTGAATTATCTTTTACAATAGAGAAACTTTTTAACAAAAATCCTCAAAAAATATATTCATTCGGTGAGATTTGTAAAACAATTTCATGTTTGGATAAAAGTTCAAGAAGAAAAGTATATGACGTTTTAAAAAGTCTTGAGAATGAAAAAATTTTAAAACAGGATAGTTATAATAATTTCATTTTAATTAAGCCTTTATTAAAATTGTCAGGAAGGATTTTTATAACCAATAATGGAGCTGGATTTGTAAGTAATGATCAGCTTAAATCAGATGTTTTTATCCCGCCAGGAAAAACTTTAACAGCAATGAATGGAGATGTTGTTGAGTTTAAAATAATTAAAAGAAGAAATAACAGAGATGAAGGGGTTGTGGTATGTATATTAGAAAGTGAAAGAAGTCATGTTGTTGGAAGATTAGAGTACCATAATGATAAACCAATAATTATTCCGGATAATCCTAAACTTGGAAATAGAATTTTGATTGAAAAGGACCATCTTAAAGGTGCTAAAAAAGGAGATAAAGTTTTAATCAAACTTCTACCTAGAGAGTATTCTCCAGTATCTAAAGGTGAGGTAGAGGAGATTTTGTCAAGAAAAAACACAAATGATACAGAAATGATTTCAATTTTGTGTTTTCACGGCTTGCAATTTAAATTTCCAAATGAAGTTCTAGAACAATCCGAGAATATTCCCAATAAATTATCTTCCAACTGTATTAAAGAAAGAAAGGATTTACGTGAAAAAATCACATTTACAATTGATCCTGACGATGCCAAAGATTTTGACGATGCGCTTTCATATGAGAGAATTAATGAAAACATCACAAGAATAGGAGTTCATATAGCAGATGTTAGTCATTATGTTAAGCCTAATTCAGCTATAGATAAAGAAGCTCAGAAGAGAGGGAACTCAATTTATTTAGTTGATAGAGTAATTCCAATGATACCCGAACAACTTTCTAATGTAATATGCTCGTTAAGACCAAACGAAGAAAAGTTATGTTTTTCAGTAATATTTGATATTGATTCAAATGGTAAAATTATAGATGAATGGTTTGGAAAAACAGTGATATTATCAAAGCATCGATTTACTTATGAAGAAGCCCAAGGTGTTATAGAAAATAAAAAAGGTAAATATGTTAATGAGATATCTCATCTGAACGAAATTGCACAAAAGTTCCGTCAAAAAAGATTAAGTTCTGGAGCGCTGAACATTGAATCAGAAGAAGTTCGTTTTGTTATAAATGAAAAGGGAGATCCTTCTGGAGTTAAAATTAAAACATCAAAAGAAGCTCATAAGCTAATAGAAGAGTTTATGCTTCTTGCTAACAGAAGTGTTGCTAGTTGCTTTAAAAAAAGCAAGAATAACAATTTAAATCAAAATATGATTTATAGAGTGCATGATGTTCCTGATGAATCTAAAATCGAACAGTTAAAAGTATACCTTGATAAATTTGGAATAAAGCTTGCATCTTCAGATGTTCCTAATTTATCTAAGAGTCTAAATAATATGCTGAAAGGTTTAAAAGGAAAAAATGAATTTAATTTCATTCAATCTTTGGTAATAAGATCAATGTCAAAAGCATCTTATGACACAAAAAACATAGGTCATTATGGCTTGTGTTTCTCAGATTACACCCATTTCACTTCTCCAATTAGAAGATATGCTGATTTACTTGTTCATCGTTTGCTTGAAGAAAAAATAACGAATGTTAAAGCAAACTCAACAGTTGAATTAAGTGAATTGTCTAAGCATATTTCTCATACTGAAAGAAAAGCAGCAGAAGCTGAAAGAGATTCGGTTAAATTTTTTCAAACTATTTTTTTAATTGACCATATAGGAGAGAATTTTAATGGTACAATTAGTGGTATTGCAGAACATGGAATGTATGTTAGATTGGATGATAATTATTGTGAAGGAATGGTTCCATTAAGTGAGATTCCTGGAGATAGGTACTATTTTGATTTTGACAAATTCAATATAATTGGAGCTAAAACAAAAAAGGAGTTTTCTTTTGGTCAAAGAGTTTGCGTTTGCATTTCTGATGTTAATCCGATTAAAAGACATATTGATCTTGAATTAATTATTGAATAAGATGCCCTTTTTTAATAAAAAAAAAACAAAAAAAGTAGAACCCAAAGATCCTCAAAAGATTTTCTTAAAAGATGTCAAGTATTCCCCTAAGATAATTTTAGCATGGGCCAAAGCAATTGAAGGAAATAAAAAAATAAATAAATGGTTGATTAAAAATGGATATTTAGAATTATCTGTGGCTGTCTCAGCAATTTGTTTGAAAAATGATGCGAGAAACTGGTTAATGTCAAATGGATATGCACATATAATGGCAATGATTAATGCTTCAGAGGGAGATGTTAAAGCACAGAATTGGTTGCTTAAAAATAACATGTTAACTTTTTTTCATATTGCTATGGCTGTCGAATCTGAAAATAAGAGTTGGAAATGGATTGGAGACAATTGTGGTATTGAAATTTTCCTCCTTGCTAAGTCAATAAAAACAATCAAAGATAAGATAGAGGAAAATCATAATGATATTCATTCCTATGGCAAAGATATTTAAACATTTTATTTGCTTTTTTATTTTTCATCTGATTTATGTTTTATTTATTTGATATTTGGACAACTTATTTTGAATTAAAACGTATATTATAAATAAGGTGAAAAATATTTTATTTGCTATATCGTTTTTTATAACTTGTTTATATCAAGTAGCTTTGGCTCAACTGCTTACAGGTTCAGGTCAAAGCCCTAATGGTTTGGTGCAAAATATTTTATTGGGCCCAGGAGTTACTGTTTCAAATGTCACTTATAATGGAAGCCCAAGTGCTATAGGATATTTTGATGGGTCTGCGACCAATCTGGGAATAGATTCTGGATTAGTAATGACAACCGGAACGATTTTACAAAATGGTTCTGGACCTCATGGCCCAAATAATCAAGCTGGTTGTGGAGTGGACAATGGCTATGGAGGGTCTGGTTTATTATCTAGTTTAATAAATGGCTCGCAAACATTTAATGCCTCAATTTTAGAATTTGATTTTATTCCATATTCTGATACAGTTCAGTTTAAATATGTTTTTGGTTCTGATGAATACCCAGAGTTTGCACCTCCTAATAATTCCTCTTATAATGATGTGTTTGGTTTTTTTATTTCCGGGCCGGGTATTGCGGGTATGCAGAATATTGCAAAATTACCAACAAATGGAAGTGTGGTTTCAATAAATAACGTGAATGCAATAACAAATTCATCTTTTTTTATACCAAATGGAGATGGGTCTTCATCACCTCAAAATAGTTCACCTACATATATTCAATATGATGGATTTACAACCGTTCTTGAGGCTATTTCTCAAGTTCAATGTGGACAAACATATCACCTGATTATTGCTGTTGCTGATGTAGGAGATGGAGAATGGGATTCCGGTATTTTTTTAGAAGCAAATAGTTTGTCATCCACAACTCCTGTTAATATTAGCTATAATATTTCTCAACAGGTTTTTAATGATCCGACATGGATGGCTGAAGGATGTGTTGATGCAACGGTTACTCTTCAAAGACAAAATAACCTGAACTCTTCATTAACTATCCCTGTACAAATTTCAGGAACTGCTACAAGTGGTACAGATTATACAGGAATTCCTGGCTCAGTAACTTTTAATCCTGGTCAATCCACAACATCTTTTACAATAAATGTTCTTAATGATGCAATTTCTGAAGGTCTAGAAAGTGTTATTATGACTTTTCCTGTTATTGATCCATGCGGAAATATAACTCCTATTGTTTTAGAACTTCAGATTCAGGATGTTCTTCCAGTAGATGTTCAAATTGTTGGTACATCAATGCTGTGTCCTGGTGATCAAGTAACTTTAACAGCTGTTGTGTCAGGTGGAGTCTCTCCTTACAACTATAATTGGAATACTGGTGATACATTAAATTCTATCGTTGTCTCTCCTTCTTCTACAAGTTCATACAATGTTTCGGTTGTTGATAATTGCCTTTTGCAGACAGCAACAGACACCTTTGTTGTTGATGTTCCAGTTTATGACCCTCTTGTATTGACTACAAGCGGAGATATTAATGAAGTTTGTCCAAATATTCTTCATGTGCTTTATGCTTCAACTATAGGAGGAGCTGGCAATTATTCTTATGTTTGGACCGTGAATGGCTCTGTTGTTGGAGGCATGGATTCACTTGTGGTAACCCCTATGCAATCAACGGTTTATAATGTGATGGTTACGGATACTTGTGGAAATACTACTTCATCATCTTTAACCTATATTATATCTAGTCCACCAATGAATTTGGTAATGAATCCAGGTTCTCAAATTTGTCCTGGAGATTCAGTCGAATTGTCTGTAAATGTTACGGGTGGCTATGGAAATTATTATTATACGTGGACGCATAATGGAGCTTCCACATCTAGTATAATTGTTAATCCTCATGTAACAACTACATATGAGGTTGTGGTTACCGATGACTGTCAAACTATTTCTATGTCTGGTTTTGTTCATATTGATGTGGTTAAGCCAGATGCTAATTTTGCGATTACCAGTAGCACCTTGTTTAATGGCATTCCAATTACTTTTCAAAATTTAACCACTAACGGAGTTAATTATCAGTGGCTTTTTGGTGATGGCAGTCAATCTTCTTTGGTTCATCCAAATCATATTTATTCTGAATCAGGAACTTATCACATAACTCTTGTAGCAGAAGATGCAAATGGTTGTCTTGACTCTGTGATGAAGCCAATTTCAATTGAAGATGAATTTTATATTTATGTTCCAAACACATTTATTCCGGATAATGATAGAGTGAATGAGGTTTTTTCAGGAAGTTTTTTAGGTGTAAGTAGTGTATATATGGAGGTTTATAACAGGTGGGGAGAACTTATATTTGAATCAGATGAAATAAATTTTAAATGGAACGGAACTTATAGAGGAGAAATGGTTCCAATTGGCACATATACGTGGAAACTAACTTATGCAAGAGGCTCAAAGAGAGAATTCACAAAATATGGACATATATCAGTAATTCGTTAGTTGTATTAAAATGGATCTTTTAGCTTTTGATATAGGTAATTCTCGAATTAAAGTTGGTTTATTTGTAGAAGACAAACTCGATACCGTTTTCACTGTAGATGAAAATGAATTATCTGCTTTTATAAATAAATTTCCGGATTACAAAATTGCCGTTTCTAATGTTTCTAAAAATAAAATTTCAACATTTTTTTCAGATAACTTAGTGAATTTATTTTCTCTTGATAATTCAAAGAAGCTTCCATTTGAGTCTCAATATAAAACCCCTTTAACACTTGGCAGAGATAGGGTTTGTAATGCTGCAGCACTAAGTGTCTATTATCCTGATAATAACAAAATATGTATTGATATTGGTACTTGTGTAAAATTTGATTTTGTAGATAAAAATAATAGGTATCACGGAGGATCAATTTCTCCAGGGTTGAGGTTGAGATATGAATCTCTACATGAAAAGACAGGAAACCTACCATTATTAGGTTATTATAAACAACATGATTTAATTGGCGGTGATACAATGAGTTCAATACATTCAGGAGTTTATTTTGGATTAACTAATGAAATTCAAGGATTTATTAATCATTATAACCAATTATTTGACAATCTAATTGTGGTTGTTACAGGAGGTGACTCAAAGCATTTTGATTTGGAACAAAAAAACAGCATCTTTGCCGACGAAAATTTTACTATAAAAGGTCTATTTCAAATTTTTAAGTTAAATGAGAGTTAATTCGGTTTTTTTTATCTTTTCAGTTTTGTTTTTTTTTAATGCAAATGCTCAAAATTTGACAACATCTTCGTATTCAATTTTTGGAATCGGAGATAAGGAAGCGGTCAACCATCCTATATTTCAAGCTACTGGGAATATTACAGGTGTACATGTAGATTCTACAATACTAAATTTTTATAATCCAGCATCTTATAGTTTGCTTAAACCAGGGAAAATTCTTTTTTCTTCTTCCTTATCGGGTAATTTCTCTTTTTTTAATCAGGGAGATCAAAGTTCTTATTTCCCATCTTCATCACTTCATCATATTGCATTAGCGTTAAATGTGAAAAAACATTTTGGAATTTCTTTTGGCCTCAAACCATATTTGTCAAGAGGTTATTTTATTTCCGATGATCAGTATAGTGGTTTGGATTCGCTTTCTCATACCTATGAGGGGTCAGGGAATACTCAGCAACTTTATTTTGGTGCTGCATCAAATATTTTAAATACTCAATCTACTAATTTGTCTATTGGAGCAAATTTATCCTATTTGTTTGGAAGTGTTGAAAACTTAAGAAAAAGCAAACTACTTACATCTACAAATACAGCCGGTGGAGTTGAAGTTAATCAAATTAACTTCTCTTCTTTTCATTATAAATTAGGACTTTATTTTAAGCAGAGATTTGGATTTAATCATTCAATTAAGATTGGCGCTTCTGTTGAACCTACTCAGGTGCTAAATAGTAATTTTTATGATGCTTTGTATTATTCTGAAAACATTGAAGACCCTTCATTATATGATACATTGTTTTCATTTAATTGTATTAGTGAGAATTGCAACATCAATATTCCAACAGAAGTGGATTTGTCTTTTTCATATTCATTGAACTTTTATGGGAGAATAATAAATAATAAAAAAAGATTATCTCAACTTAATTTAATGGCTGCTTACCGGCAGTCAGATTGGTCTTCTTTTACTCCTCATGATGGGGCTAATTCATCTGTTGTTTTTGGAAAAAACAAACAAATTAGTTTTGGATTTCAATTTATACCTGAAATGAAATATCTTGAAAAAGCACTTATTACTAAATGGTATGAAAGGTTAAATTATCGACTAGGGTACTTTGATCAGAAGCTCCCATATACATTAAATGGCTTAGAAGTTCATGATTTTGGCATGACCTTTGGTTTAGGTATGCCAATTGTAATACAACAATCATTATCTTCATTGAATTTAAGTGTTGTAGTGGGAAAAAGAGGGGTGGGAGAAGAGAATTTTGTTGAGGAAAGGTATGTTGGAATAAATTTTGGATTAATTTTATCCCCTTCGAACTTTTCTCGTTGGTTTAGAAAAAGAAAATTGGATTAAAATAAATATTAATGAAACGTTTAGCATTATTTACAGCTTTTATTTTTGGATTTTATCTTACACTATCTGCACAGGATGATGTTGCTAAGCAGTGTAAGAAAGCAAAATATGACGCGCAACAATCTAGATTAAAAGCAAAAGAATTTGATAAAAAGCTAGCGCTTACGCTTTATAAAAATGAATTTACTTTTTTGCTTAAGGCTGAAAGTGTTTGTGGAACCTATAATAATAATGGAGTTAAATTATTGCTTAGGTCTTACACTTCAATAAAAAAATTAGAAAAAGATAAGCCGACCATGTCAAAATATACAGATTCTATAATTGGAGTTTTTGAACGAGCATTAACAAGAGGTATAAAGCTTGATTCGATGTCTTATGGATTAAGAGCCCAATGGTATATTAGAGGATCAAACCCTAATTATGCTAAGGCTGATGAGCAATTTCAAATTGCACAGAAATGGTCAAAATTTAAACCTTCGGACTATAAAACATCCACATATTATAAAAATTTATATACCCTATATGTTAAAAGTGATCCTGCTGGAAAGGTAGGGTTTAAAAAGCGTTTAATTAGTGAATATTTTAGACTATCAAGATTGATAAATGAGAAAGGTTTAAAGCCCAAAACCCAGGTATATATAACCAAAATGTTTAATAACGTTGTTCGAACATGTGATGATATATTACCAGAGCTTGGAGGATATTTAAGTTCTTTACCTCAAAATGTAGAAGTTAAAATTGCCTCAGTAAATAACTTCATTGACCTATTGGATGCTAAAAAATGTTCAAGAACTCCTGAATATGAAATTTTAATAGACACTCTTCTTAGAATTGATAGGTCGGTTAATTCAGTTCTTGCAAAATCTAAACTTCTTCATGCAAAAGGAAAAAATGGAGAAGCAATGAAAATGTTAAAAGAAGCAAAGTCAATGCAGATTACTGATTCGGTTTTAGTCAAAAAGATAAATGATAAAATAGCTAGTTTGCAACTTGAAAATGTGAGAATATCTTTTAATAAGAAAAACTATAAAAAAGCATTTTCATCTGGAAAAGCGCTAACTGGTAAATATAGAGGTGAAGGATTGAAAATTGCAGGTAAAAGTGTTGCTGCAATGGCAAATAGCTGTGGAGCAAGTACATTTGATAGAAAGTGCAACTATTATTATGCTATTCAGGTTTTAGAGAAAGCAAAGTCATCTGGGGCATCGGTGTCTGATTTGATTAACAAATATCAGGCGTTACTTCCTACTGCAGATGAGAAGTTTGACAAGGGTAATCCCAAAACATGGAAATTATCTTGCTGGGGTGTTGAGGTCTCTTTATATTAGATTCTTTTATTTGATGCGATGAAATGTTTGTTTTTTTTCATTTTGTCACTTTTGTTTTATTCTTGTGAAAACTCCATGAATGAGATTCAAAAAGTCACATTTAATCAAGATGCACCTGATGAAGTGATTGAGAATTTCCATGTTACTTTCATCGATTCGGGAGTATCAAAAGTGGAGATTTTTTCTAATCTAACAGAGGTTTATAATAAACCAGAATCTATAACATTGTTTAAAGATAGTGTAAGAGTTAATTTTTTCTCTCCTAATGGAGAACTTACCTCAACCTTGTTTGCTCAATCAGGAAATGTGAACTCTACAACAGGGAAAATGTTTGTGCAGGATTCTGTTAGACTATACAATATTGAAAAAAAACAAACATTAGAGTCAGAGAATTTGTATTGGAATCAGAAGAAAAAATCTATTTACACCAACTCTCCAGTAGTTGTTAAAACTCCGAAGGCGTATTTTTATGGTGATGGAATTCAAACAACACAGGAATTTTCTGAATACACATTCTTAAAACCTAGAGGAACATTCCTCTTAAACGATTCAGTTAATTGATCTCTTCTTATATATTGGAACGTTAGAACAGGCTTCTCCATACATTAGTGATTTTACAACAGGAATTAAAACCTTTGATATTTCAAAAAAGGCAAAGTCTTTTTCAACGGCATTAGAACACCCTTTTAAAATTATACGCTTATTTTCAAATTGAATAAGATCAATGTTGTCTATTTTTTTCCTAATAAGCTTTCTGATAAGTTGTTGTTTAGACCCTAATATACAGGTTGAACTATAATTTGAGATTGAAGAAAGTATCAATAGATATGCCCAGCTTGGAATTATAGCATTTGATGAGCAGTGAATAAAAACAGCCTTGTTTTGATATTTTTCCCAGCAATGTGTTTTTATCCAACTTCTATATTCACGCTCTTTTAAAACTAACTCTTTCCATAACTGTTCTTTTAAATCAATTTCAATAACCTGTTGGTCTGGCATAATTGACGATATGTCTAAAGAAATCAAACCACTTTCTTTAACTCTATTTTTCATTTCATGCATAAGCTAATTTATTGAAAGAAAATTAATTTTTTAATACAATTATAAATATATGATTAAAGACAGATATATTCTGTTTTTAAATTTGTAAATTTGGCAATCAAAAAAGAAAATACAAAATCTAAAAAAATATACATAGATGAAAATTTTAGTTTGCATTAGCAAATCACCAGATACAACTTCTAAAATTTCTTTTACTGATCAGAATACGAAGTTTGATGAAAATGGAGTACAGTACATTGTCAATCCATATGATGAGTGGTATGCTTTAGTTAGGGCTCTTGAATTAAAAGAATCTCTTGGCGGATCTGTTACAATAATAACAGTTGGTTTGTCTGTGGATGACCCTGTTATACGTAAGGCATTAGCGATAGGTGCAGATAGTGCTGTTAGAATTGATGCAGAACCAAAAGAAGCATTTTATACGGCAAAACAAATTTCTGAATATGCTAAAGAACAATCTTATGATTTGGTGCTATTGGGGAAAGAAACTATAAACTATAATGGGTCACAGGTTGGTGGAATGCTAGCGCAGCTTCTTGATATGCCATTTGTTTCAATAGCATCAAAACTGGATTTGAACGATGCTATATTGACTGTTGAAAATGAAGTTCCTGGAGGTGTTGAAATTTCAGAGGTTTCGTTGCCTTGTGTTGTTTCCTGTGCGAAGGGTGTTGCAGAGCAGAGAATTCCAAATATGAGAGGTATTATGGCAGCAAGAACAAAACCTTTGACTGTTGTTCAGCCTGTAGATTGTGAGGAATTAACATCAATTGTTTCATTCGAACTTCCTGATCAAAAATCAGCATGCAAGATGATAAGTCCTGAAAACACAGATGAATTAGTTCAGCTGTTGCATAGTGAAGCTAAAGTGATTTAATAATAATTTAATTAACAAAGAAAATGATACTAGTATATATTAATACCTTAAATGGATTAGGTAAGTCTTCATATGAAGCAGTTACTTATGCTAAAAAAATGAATAGTTCAGTACTTGTTTTAACCAATGGATCAGAGGATGAATCAAGTTTGAATTCTTTAGGGGATTATGGTGCAGAAAAAGTGTTGGTTCATAGAGGAGTTAATTCGTCTGATTCAAAACAAATTTGTGATTTGATTTCTACTGTAGTTAGTGAAAATAATATAGATACGATAGTTTTTTCTCATGATTATTTGGGGAAAACTGTTGCTCCTATGTTGTCTGCAAAATTATCGGCAGGGATGGTTCCTGGTGCGATTTCTCTTCCAGATGAGAATGGAAATATAAATGTAAATGTATTTTCAGGCAAAGCAATTGCTAAAATATCCATCAATTCAAACAAAAAAATTATTTCATTATTGCCAAATAGTATACCTATTGAGAAAAACCAAACAGCATGCTCAGTGGAAGAGCTTTCTTCAAGTATTTCAGAAGCTAAAATTAAGCTTGTATCTAAAAAAGAGTTAGAAGGAGATATTCCTTTGCCAGAAGCTGAATTAGTTGTTTCTGCTGGTAGAGGATTAAAGGGTCCAGAAAATTGGGGAATGGTTGAAGATCTTGCCAACACAATTGGTGCTGCAACTGCATGTTCAAGACCAGTTTCTGATATTGGTTGGAGACCACATCACGAACATGTTGGACAAACAGGTTTGGCAATAAGACCCAATCTTTATATAGCTGCAGGTATTTCAGGCGCAATTCAGCATTTGGCTGGAGTGAACGGGTCAAAAGTAATTGTTGTGATTAATACAGATCCCGAAGCGCCATTTTTTAAAGCTGCTGATTATGGAATTGTGGGTGATGCATTTGAGGTTCTCCCTAAATTAAATGAATCAATGAAGCGATTTATGGCAGAAAATAATTAATTTTCTCATAGAGAATTTTTCTTCTTTATTTTAAATGGAAAAAGTAAAACTTGTTATTGCTGGATTATCCTATAGCCAGACTCAATCTGGAGCTTATGCACTTATGCTTGTAGAGGTTGGGGGTAAAAGAAGAATGCCTATTGTTATTGGTGGTTTTGAAGCACAAGCAATTGCTGTTGAACTTGAAAAAATGAAGCCAACAAGGCCTTTGACACACGATTTGTTTAAAAGTTTTGCGCTAGCTTATGACATTTTTCTTAAAGAAGTTATAATATATAATTTTCATGAAGGAATTTTTTACGCAAAATTAATTTGTGAAAAAGACGGTGTGGTGACAGAAATAGATTCGCGTACATCAGATGCAATTGCTATAAGTGTTCGATTTAATTGTCCTATTTTTACTTTTAGCTCTATCTTAGAGGAAGCAGGAACATTAATTGAAGATGGTTTTGATATCGCAATAGATGAAGATGCCGAAGAAGATGAGGAACTTGTTGAAGAAGGAGATGGGGCTATTTCTTCTATTACATTATCTGAATTGGAAGTTAAATTAAATGAAGCACTTGAAAATGAGGATTATGAAACAGCATCAAAAATTAGGGATGAGATTAAGAAACGTACTCCTTAGTATATTTATACTTTTTGTTTTTATTCCAAAGGGTTTAGCACTAGATTTTTCTGATGAGTCATATTTTAGAGGTGTTTTTTCACTTGAATTAAAAAAAAACCATACGTTTAGTTGTTCTGACACCAGTCTTACATCCCTTAAAAAAGGAAATTGGAAATTAAATAATAACAAATTAAAGCTTTATACAAACCCTGATAATGCTGAAACTTTTGATGTTTTATATAAGTCAGAAAACAAAATCACTTTAGCAAAAGGAGACTCAAGATTTTCATATCATGATAAAGAGAGTTCTGATCCAAACCCTCCATTTTCAATAAATTCTATTTTAAGAGGAGTTGTTGGAATGTTGATGTTATTTGTAATTGCATTTCTATTTAGTAAGAAAAGAAAGAATATTAATTGGTCATTGGTTATAAAGGGATCTTTACTTCAGATTGTTTTAGCTTTTTTAATATTAAAAGTTTCTTTTGTGTCCATTTTTTTTGATTTTCTTGCAAAAGGTTTTGCCAAGTTGATTAATTTCTCACATGAAGGAGCCATATTTCTTTTTGGGGACTCTTCTCAAATGATAATGCCGGGAATTCTTAAGAATTTTGCTTTTTGGATTTTGCCATCTGTGGTTTTTTTCTCAGCGATTTCTAGTTTGCTTTATTATTTTGGAATTCTACAATTTGTCGTAAAAAAAATGGCTTGGGTAATGAAAAAAACCCTTGGGATTTCAGGCTCAGAAAGTATGGCTGCGGCTGCAAATGTTTTTATAGGACAAACAGAAGCTCCGCTTTTAATTAAGCCTTATCTAGAAAGAATGACTAAATCTGAAATTACTTGTTTGATGGTTGGCGGAATGGCTACTATAGCAGGAGGAGTTCTTGCTGCAGTCATTGGCATTTTGGGTCAAGGAGATCCTGCAAGTGAAATGTATTATGCAAAACATTTATTAACAGCATCGTTAATGTCTGCTCCAGCAGCAATAGTATTTGCTAAAATTCTCTACCCTGAAACAGAACCTGTAAATGATGATTTAAATGTATCCAAAGAATCTATTGGTGTCAATGCTTTGGAATCTATAACCAATGGAACAACAGACGGGCTAAAACTAGCTGTTAATGTTGGAGCAATGCTTATTGTATTCATGTCTTTAATAGCTTTTTTAAATTACTTTCTAGGTAGAGTAGGTGACTGGACATCATTAAATGATTTAATAGCTCAAGGAGGGTTTTATAGTCAATTGAGTTTTGAGAGTATCTCAGGTTATTTGTTGTCACCTGTTGCATTTTTAATGGGAGTTGAATGGCAGGATTGTATGTATTTTGGTCAGTTGTTGGGAGAGAAAACAATTGTTAATGAATTTATTGCTTATCCTCATCTTGGAATAATTAAAGATGAATTATCCCAAAAAACCATTATTATGAGCACTTATGTGCTTTGTGGATTTGCTAATATTGCTTCGATTGGAATTCAAGTTGGAGGAATCGGTATTTTAATGCCAGGTAGAAAATCCCTTTTAGCTAAACTCGGTGTAACAGCACTTATAGGAGGGACTTTGGCTTGTATGTCTACTTCAATTTTAGCCGGGATGCTTTATTAAATGTTAAATAGTTTTTTTGAATGAAAGAAAAAACTAAATTTGCAAACCTAAATTTGTAATTGTGTCTTTCGGAGTTAAATTTTTTGCGGGTAGAAATTCAATGCATCTAGCAACAAAGATTGCTGATAGTTATGGTTTACCACTTGGAGATGTAACATTTACTCAATTTAGTGATGGTGAATTTCAAACTTCTTTTGAAGAAACCGTTCGTGGTCAAGATGTTTTTATTGTGCAATCCACAACGCCACCCTCAGATAACCTATTCGAATTGCTTTTAATGGTTGATGCCGCAAAACGTGCTTCAGCAAGAAAGATAATTGCAGTAATGCCCTATTATGGATTTGCAAGACAGGATAGAAAAGATAAACCAAGAGTTGCTATTGGAGCCAAGTTGGTTGCTAATATGTTAATGGCTGCTGGAGTAAATAGGGTGATTACAATGGATTTGCATGCTGATCAGATTCAAGGTTTTTTTGAATTCCCGGTTGATCATCTTTTTGGTTCGAGTCTTTTTTTGGAAGAAATTGAAAAATTTGATTTGTCTAATCTAGTGATGGCGGCCCCTGATGTTGGTGGTGCAAAAAGAGCAAATTCTTATGCGAAAAAACTTGATGTAGGTTTAGCTTTAGGACATAAGCATAGAAAAAAAGCAAATGAAGTTGCTGAAATGACTATTATTGGAGATGTTGTAGGAAAGGATGTAGTTATAGTTGATGATATGTGTGATACAGCAGGAACTCTTACAACTGCTGCGGATCACTTCATATCAAAGGGAGCGAAAAGTGTAACCGCTTTTTGTACGCACGCTGTTTTGTCGGGCCCAGCAATAGAAAGAATTAATAATTCACAAATAACAGAACTAGTGGTTACAGATACCATTCCATTAAGCACAAAAAGCTCAAAAATTAGAGTTATTTCTTGTGCTGAATTGTTTGCAGATGTAATAAGTAAGCTTGTTAATAATCAATCTATTAGTTCTCATTTTAAATCTTTAATATAAATAAAACAATAAAACAATGAAAAAAGCGCAATTGAGCGGTTCGCCTAGAGCGAGCGTAGGGAAGAAGGATGCTTCAGCTTTGAGAAATGCTGATAGAGTTCCTTGTGTGCTTTACGGAGCAGGTGAACAAAAACATTTCCACGTAAAGCAAATAGATATACAGAAAATAGTATTTTCTCCAGATGTATTTCAGGTAGAAATTGATGTTGATGGAACAAAGTCTTTTGGGATTATCCAAGAACTTCAGCAACATCCTGTAACGGATAAGGTAGTTCATGTTGATTTTCTTGAATTAACACCTGGTAAACTTGTGAAAGTTGGTTTGCCTGTACAGTTAACAGGTTCGGCAATAGGTGTGATGAATGGTGGACGATTATTACAGGTTTTTAGAAGATTGTCTTGTTTGGCTTTGCCAAAAGATTTGCCTGAAGCAATCACTCTTGATGTTTCTAAATTAAGAATAGGACATTCTATTAGAGTTAGTTCAATTCAACTTCCTGGAGTTACGGTTTTAGACCCAGCAAATGCTGTTGTGGTTTCAGTTAAAATGGCTAGAAATGCTATTGAAGAAGAAGAAGAAGAAGAAGAAGAAGAAGAAACTGCTGAAGGAGCTACTGAAGGAAGTGCTGAAGGAGCTTCTTCTGATGAAAAGAAAGAAGAAAAACCTGCCGAAGCATAGGTTTAAACATTTATTTTTATAAAGGCGGATTTATTTTTTTTTCCGCCTTTTTTTTGCCTTTTTAAGAATGATTTTTTGTGGTTGAGGATAGAACGATTCACGGGTTAAATTCCTCTTTTTTCTAGATATAATAAGTTTTTCTGTGCCAAAATCATTGGGTCTTTTGAAATTTAGATAGAGAATTCTTTTTTTATCTTTAATTATTTTAAAAGTTCCAGTCATTTCATTCTCTCCAATTTTTAAATGAACAGATTTCTTTTTTAATTCGATTGTAATATCCACAGATTCCACCTCAACATATTGATTTCCGCTATGAAAACCATATGCAGGTATTTCTCCTGTATAGACACCACGATATTTCCACTTAATCTTTTGTGAAAATGCATTTAATGTTAAGACAATAAACAGTGTGAATAATATTTTAGGTTGCGTTGGCATTAATCGAATATAATGATAAAATTCCATCAAAAAAAGGGTGTGCTACACCCTTTTATATGAAATTAATAAGATTTACTTTGTATATGTAGCAGTACAAGACCCACTACCAAAAATTGCATTATAAACATAGGTGACAACAAAACTTTGCCCATCATTTGACATTGTTCCATAACCACTATAGGTGACATCTACAGATCCAAGAAGTGGCACGGTTAAAGATGCCAAGCTTTCCGGGATTGTAATGCTAGCACCTTCTATCGAGCAAATTGCAGTTCCGCCAATTACAGTAAACATGTCATTAATTAAAATTTGATTATCATTTCCTCCAGCGGTTATTTCTGGATTTGGATTTAAAGGAAAATCGATGTCGTTACAATCATCAGTAACATTCCAATTAGTCCCTGGCCAGCATTCATGGTTAATAATTACATCTACTGTTCTTGTCGCAGTTGAGGAACCATGTTCATTTGTGGCGGTATATGTAATGGTAAAACTTCCAACAATACCATCATTAATCATTGACGTGTCTGCTATAACCTCAACTGTTGCTCCATCAGAGTTAACAGCTGTTGCTCCTTGATCTACATATCCAGATCCAACACTTATTGTCATTGATGCATCGCCATTAATAGTAATAACTGGTGTATAAACACATGACCCATCATCTTTTTTTGCATCGGCATCATAATTAGCTGCTAATTCATCAGTGCATCCTTTTTTCTTGCAGGACTGAAATCCTATAGAAAATGCAAGAATGAGTAGTAGAAGAACTTTTTTTTTCATCTTTTTATTGTTTGTTATAAGTTGCTGTACATGTTCCTGATCCTCCGGTTAAAGGAGTCGAATTGCTATACACATAGGTGATAACAAAAGATTTTCCATCATCGGCCATTGTTCCGAAACCTTCATAGGTTATTGTCCCAAGTCCACCAGGTGCGCTTTCACTTGAAGAGGGTACAGTTATATCTGTACCATCAATTGCACAAATTGCTGTTCCATATGTTGAGCTTAGCCCATTAAAAAAATCATTAATTAAGATTTGATCATTATTAGCACCAGCAATAATATTAGGTGTTGAGTTTAACCCCAAACCTGTGCCTCCACCGCAATCATCAGCAACACTCCAGTCACCAGGCCAACATTCGTGGTTTATAACTACGTTTACGGTTCTTATTGTTTCCGTTGTTCCATGTTCATTTGAAGCCGAATAAACCACAATGAAACTGCCAGCTACCGAATCATTAATCATGGATGAATCGACTATAACGGTAACATTGGATCCATCAGAATTTGCTGCAGTTGCACCAAGGTCTGTATATCCTGACCCCACACTTATTGTCATGACGTTATCTCCGTTAATAGTTATAATTGGAGAATAAACGCAAGAGCCGTCATCTTTTTTTGCATCTGCATCGTAATTAGCTGCTCCTACATCCATGCATCCTTTTTTCTTACAGGAGTTAATTCCAATAGATAATGACGAAATAAAAAGTATATAAATTAATTTTTTCATGATTATGTTTTCATAGTTACTTAAAGTAAGATCAATATAACCTAAAAAGGTTGGGTTTTAATTATTGTTTGGTGTAGGTCGCTGTACATGTTCCTGAATCACCAGTAAATGGAGTTGTATTGCTGTACACATAAGTTACTACAAAAGATTTTCCATCATCTGCCATAGATCCAAATCCGCTATAAGTTATGGTTCCTAGATTTGCATTTGCATCAGTTGTTTGTTCAGAAATAGCAATGTCTGCCCCATCAATAGCACACATTGTCGTTCCAAAAACACTAGTTGCTCCATCTCGGAATTCATTAATAATGATTTGGCTATTATTTGCACCAGCAATAATATTCGGACTTGAATTTAATCCTAAACCTGATGTGCCACCACCACAATCGTCTGATACACTCCAATCTCCAGGCCAGTTTTCATGATTTATAATAACATTTACAGTTCTATCGGCTGTTGTTGAGCCGTGTTGATTTGTTGCGGTATAAGTTATTGTAAAACTTCCAACAACAGTGTCATTAACTAAAGAAGAATCAGTTGTGACAACAATGCTTGTTCCTTCATTATCGACAGCAGTTGCTCCCGGATCAACGTAACCAGATCCCACACTGATGGTCATGGTTTCGTCTCCATTAAGGGTGATAGTTGGGGTATAGACACATGATCCGTCATCTTTTTTTGCATCTGCATTATAATTAGCGGCATTTTCATCCATACACCCCTTCTTTTTGCAAGAAGTAAATCCGACACCAATCATAAGTGCAAGGGTAAGTAAAGCATTTGTTTTTCTCATATTTGTTTATTTAATTCGTTAACGAAAATACAATCTTTATTTGAAAAATAAAATAATTAATTTTCAGCATTGCTTATATTAGGCATATTGATATCTATTATGATTAATTGTTTTAATATTAATATGTTTTATATTTATGTAAATGTTTTGTTCTAAATATGTCATATTTTCAATCATAGCTTTAAGTGCTAATTTTCACTTTTTATCTCAATCTGGGTGTACTGATCCTCAAGCACTAAATTATAATTCTATGGCTATTGTTAACGATGGTTCATGTTCTTATGATGTTTCAAATTATTCTCCTGCTTTAATAGGGGATCTGTCGTTGAGTCTTAATGAAAATTCTGGATTAATTTACTGGAATAACAAACTTGTTACTTTTAATGATAGTGGTGGTGCAAATAAAATCTATTTTGTAGATCAGTCTGGAAATATTATTCAAGAGATAACGATTTTAAATTCTCAGAATATTGATTGGGAGGCAATTGCTCAATCTCCAGATTCAATTTATATTGGTGACTTTGGTAATAATGCAGGGTCTCGTCAAAATCTTTGTATTTACGGAGTTTCTAAACTAGATATTATTAATTCAACCAACGACACGGTTACTGCTGTTAAATCTGAATTTGAGTATTCAGATCAACTTATTTTTTCTAACCAATATGAAAATCACAACTATGATTGTGAAGCATTTTTTTATGAAAATGATTCATTGCATCTGTTTACAAAAAACTGGAATAATTTATATACTAAGCACTATGTTGTCCCTACTTATAATCAAAATAAATTTTCGGCATCTGTTAGGGATTCTTTTTTTGTTGATGGGTTGATAACAGATGCTTCTTTGGATTCTGTTAACAATCGTTTATTATTGTTAGGTTATAAAAATAACGGGTCTAACTTTTACACCAGTTTTGTTTATCTTCTTTTTGATTACACTTCAAACCAGTATTTTTCAGGGAATAAAAGAAGAATTGAAATAGGCTCAATGCTTGAGGTTTCTCAAACAGAAGGTATTGCTTGGTTAGATAGTTTGACCGGTTTTATTAGTTCCGAAGAAATATCGTCTGTAATTACGATTGCTCCAAAACTTTTTTCATTTGATTTTTCTTCTTATTTAACAAATTCATTAACTGAAACCGATGTGCTCTCAAATTCATATAGAGTTTTCCCAAATCCAGTATGTGAATATTTGATTATGCCAAAAAACATCAAGCGTTACCGTATTTTAAATCATTTTGGTAAAGTAATTATTGAAAACATTAATTATATGTCCAATCCCATTGTTGATGTAAAGTTTTTACAGCCAGGTAATTATTTCCTTAAGGACCTTTTAAATAATCAAGTATATAAGTTTGTTAAACTCACCAATTAGGACTTGTAGTTTAAACTAATTCTTGTATCTTTGCAGTCCCAAAAACTAATTTGTACTAAAAATAAGTTATATATGTATGCAATTGTAGAAATAGCAGGGCAGCAGTTTAAAGTGCAAAAAGACCAAAAGATTTATGTACATCGTTTGGCTGATGAAACTGGTTCAAAGATTGAATTTGATAAAGTTTTATTAGTAGAAAATGATGGCAAAGTCAAAGTTGGCGCCCCGGCTATAAAAGGAGCAAAAATTAAAGCCCTTGTAAATGATCACGTTAAAGGTGATAAAGTAATCGTATTTAAAAAGAAAAGAAGAAAAGGCTATAGAAAGAAAAATGGCCATCGCCAAAGCTTTACTTCTCTTACAATTAAAGATATTGTTTTAAATTAAAATATTAAATCATGGCACATAAAAAAGGAGTAGGTAGTTCCAAAAATGGTAGAGAATCCGAAAGTAAACGTCTTGGTGTTAAGATTTTTGGAGGACAGGCAGCTATCTCAGGAAATATTATTGTTCGTCAACGAGGAACTCAACACCATCCAGGAACAAATGTTGGTATCGGAAAAGATCATACTTTGTTTGCTTTAACAGATGGAATTGTTGAATTCAGAAAAAAGAGAAATAATAGATCTTTTGTATCTGTAGTTCCATTTGAGAAAGAAACAGTAGAAGCTTAATTAAATTAAAGTTTAATAAAAAAGGTGGAATTTTTTCTGCCTTTTTTTATTTAAACCCATTATACCTTTCTGCACAACTCCATGCTTCAGGTTTTCTAGAAAACAGAAGTTTAACAATTGGCCAGGTTTTTAAAAACAAATCGGAATTTCGATACTTATCTAGTGCTTCAGAATCTTCCCAGACACTATATGTAAATAAAATACAGGGATCTGATTCATCTTGTATTAACCTCATTCCATGACAGCCTTCAAAGGAGGAGATTTTATTATTTATTTTATCAAATAAAAGAAAAAATTCATTTAATTTATCATTATGAAACTGCATTTTGACGATTCGTGTAATCATTTTTTATTTCAAATTTAATAATTGAAAGTTATTGATTATTAAATCCTTTTTTTTTCTTTTATTAACTTTCATTTTCTATGTGATTTATTGACTATCTTCGTTTTCAATTTTTTACCAGTGTCTGATTCAATAATAATAATACCGACCTATAATGAGCGAGAGAATGTTCAAAAAATTGTGGATGCAGTTTTAGAATTATCACATCCATTCAATTTATTATTTGTTGATGACAATTCTCCTGATAAAACAGCAGAATTAATAGAAGAACTTCAAAAAAAACATCCTTATAGAATTTTTCTTGAAAAAAGAAAAGGAAAGCTTGGTTTAGGAACTGCTTATATTCATGGATTTAAATGGGCTTTGGCAAAAAGTTATGAGTTGATTTTTGAAATGGATTGCGATTTTTCTCATAATCCAAAAGATTTAACACGAATGTATGAATCTATAAAAGAAGGAAATGATTTAGTTATAGGATCAAGATACTGTAAAGGTGGTAAAGTTCGAAACTGGCCTTTAAAACGAATAATGATGTCTTATTTTGCAAGTGTTTATGTTCGAATGGTACTGTTTATAAACATTAAAGATACCACAGCTGGATTTAAATGTTACAAAAGAGAGGTTCTTGAAAAAATCAAATTACACAATATTCCATTTAAAGGATATGCTTTTCAGGTTTGCATGAAATATGCTGCTTTACGAAATGGCTTTAAACTAAAAGAAATACCGATAACATTTGTGGATAGAGAATTTGGGGAATCAAAAATGTCAACTGGGATTTTTAAAGAAGCATTTTTTGGTGTTTTTAAAATGCGTAAAATGGATTTATGAGTTCTGTTTATTTGCTAAAAAATGCCACGATTGTTAATGAAGGGCAAAGTTTTATTTCAGATGTCTTAATTAAAGAAGGTAGAATTGCCAAAATAGCCCCTTCAATAACACTAAATGCACATGCTGAAACAATTGATATACAAGGGAAGTTATTGTTGCCAGGATGTATTGATGATCAAGTACATTTTCGGGAACCAGGACTTACTCAAAAAGCAACAATTGAATCAGAATCTTATGCTGCTGTTGCAGGAGGAATAACCTCTTTTATGGAAATGCCAAACACTATTCCAAATACACTTACTCAAGAATATTTGGAGGATAAATACAACTTAGCTAAAAGATATTCTTCTGCAAATTATTCTTTTTATATGGGGGCTAGCAACGATAATATTGACGAAGTGCTAAAAACCAATTCGAAAAATGTTTGTGGAGTAAAAGTTTTTATGGGTTCGTCAACAGGTAATATGTTGGTTGATAATCAAAAAACTTTGGAATCGTTATTTTCAAAAGTGGAGATGTTAATTGCCACGCATTGTGAGGATGAAAATACAATTCAAAAAAACTTGGCGGAATATATAAATCGCTATGGAGACAAAATTCCATTTCATTTGCATCCTCAAATAAGAAGTGAGCAAGCTTGCTATCTTTCTTCATCTTTTGCTGTTGAAATCGCAAAAAAACACGGAACTAGACTTCATGTTTTGCATATCTCTACTGAAAAAGAATTGGAACTTTTCAAAGCAGGAAAAGTGAAATCAAAAAAAATCACAGCAGAAGCATGTGTTCACCATTTGTGGTTTTCAAATAATGATTATAAAGAAAAAGGAGCCTTTATTAAATGGAATCCCGCGGTAAAAAAAGAAACGGATAGAAATGCTTTGATTGCTGCTGTAAATAATGATATTATTGATGTTATTGCAACGGATCACGCTCCTCACACTTTGGATGAAAAATCAAATTTATACCTCAACGCACCTTCGGGTGGACCACTTGTTCAACATGCATTGCTTGCGATGTTAGAAAAGGTGAAAATGAAAGAAATAAGCATTGAAAAAGTGGTTGAAAAGATGGCTCATGCACCTGCAGATTTATTTGGTGTTGAAGATAGGGGGTATGTGCGAGAAGGATATTTTGCTGATTTAGTAGTGGTAAACCCTTTGAACAAAACAGAAGTTTCAAAAGAAAACTGTTTGTATAAATGTGGATGGTCTCCGTTTGAAGGACAATCCTTCTCAAACTCTGTTGAAAAAACATTTGTCAATGGAGAACTTGCTTTTGATAAAGCCAATAAAAATAAACGTAATTTTGGACTCCGACTTACTTTTCAGAGATAATGAATAAGCTTGTTTTGCTTCTTGTGATTTTTTTCTGTTCTTGTTCAGAATCAATAGAAAGTGAACAAGAAAAACCTGTTGATTTGATACCCCAAAAAAAGATGACGGTTATATTAAAAGACTTGATGTTAATTGAGAGTCATTTTCAAATTAAATATGGTGTTTTACCTAGATATAAAGAAGGTCTTAACGCTTCAGCTGATTCTTTGTTTCTTAGTCATGGAGTGAATTCAAAACAATTTGAAACAAGCTATAATTATTACTTATATAAAAATGGAGAATTGCAAGAAATATATAGACAAATACTTGATTCTCTTAATGTGGAGTATACAAAAGTGAATTCTCAAAAAGATAAATAGAATTAACATTTTTATTGTTTTAAAAATTCTTTAAAATCCTTACATTTGTTAGCAATCAGCTGATTTAATTAAAGAAAATTATTGCTTTTGATCCAAGCATGATTAAGATATTGTTTGGGTCTTTACAAGACAAATGATTAAGAAAAGGAATTTCACTAGTTTTAAAGGTCTTAGTTGCTTTATTTAAGCCTGCTATTAATTATAAAAATATTTATTTATGAACATGTATAAAGAATACATTAAGGAGATTGAAGAACGAAAAAAAGATGGCCTTCATCCTAAACCAATTGATGGAGCTGAACTGCTAAGTGAAGTAATTTTACAAATCAAGGACTTAAATCATTTAGAACGAGAAGAATCTCTTAACTTTTTTATATATAATGTATTGCCTGGAACAACAAGTGCTGCTGGTGTGAAGGCGAAGTTTTTAAAAGAAATTATTCTTGGCGAATCCGAAGTAAAAGAAATCGCTACTGCTTTTGCCTTTGAATTGTTATCTCATATGAAAGGAGGCCCTTCGATTGAAGTTCTCCTTGATTTAGCGCTAGGAGATAATGCATCTATTGCTAATCAAGCAGCAAAGGTTCTAAAAACCCAAGTTTTTCTTTATGAAGCAGACACTGATCGCTTAGAAAAGGCATATAAAAATGGCAGTGAAATTGCTAAAGAAGTTATAGAAAGTTATGCAAAAGCTGAATTCTTCACTAAACTACCAGAGATAGAAGAAGAGATTAAAGTGGTTACATATGTTGCCGGAGTTGGAGATATTTCAACAGACTTACTTTCTCCAGGTGGTGATGCTCATTCAAGATCAGATAGGGAATTGCATGGTAAGTGCATGTTTGAGCATAACACTGAGCGTCAAAATGAACTTTTGGATTTGCAAGAACAACATCCTGATAAGAGAGTAATGTTGATTGCTGAGAAAGGAACAATGGGAGTAGGTTCATCAAGAATGTCAGGAGTGAATAATGTTGCTTTGTGGATAGGCAAACAAGCAAGTCCATTTGTGCCATTTATTAATATTGCTCCTGTAGTGGCTGGAACAAATGGAATTTCTCCAATTTTTTTAACAACTGTTGGAGTAACAGGAGGTATTGGTCTTGATCTTAAAAATTGGATTAAGAAAAAAGACGCTAATGGAGATACGATTATGGATGATGATGGAGAACCTATCCTTGAAAAGGTTTACTCTATTGAAACAGGCACTGTTCTTACGATAAATACAAAGAAAAAAAAATTATATAATGGTGATAAAGAAATAAGCGACATTTCTGCAGCATTTACACCTCAGAAAATGGAATTTATGAGAGCTGGAGGGTCATATGCTATTGTCTTTGGCAAAAAATTACAAACATTTGCAGCTAAAACCTTAGGTGTTGATGTTCCTCCAGTATTTGCTCTTTCAAAAGAAATTTCTAATGATGGACAAGGTTTAACTGCAGTAGAAAAAATATTTAATAAAAATGCTGTTGGAATTACTCCTGGAACAATATTACACGCAGGTTCTGATGTTCGTGTTGAGGTAAACATTGTTGGTTCTCAAGATACTACAGGGTTGATGACTTCACAAGAACTAGAGATGATGGCAGCAACTGTTATTTCTCCAATTGTTGATGGTGCTTATCAATCAGGTTGTCACACAGCTTCAGTTTGGGATAAGAAAGCTCAGGAAAATATCCCAAGACTTATGAAGTTTATGAATGATTTTGGTCTTATTACTGCTCGTGATCCTCTAGGGAAATATCATGCTATGACAGATGTAATTCATAAAGTTTTAAATGATATCACAATTGATGATTGGGCAATTATTATTGGAGGTGATTCACATACCAGAATGTCAAAAGGTGTTGCATTTGGTGCTGATTCAGGTACCGTTGCTCTTGCATTAGCCACAGGAGAGGCCAGTATGCCTATTCCAGAATCAGTTAAAGTTACTTTTAAAGGAGAAATGCTTGAACATATGGATTTTCGTGATGTGGTTCACGCCACACAATCTCAAATGCTTGATCATTTTGGAGGAGAGAATGTTTTTCAGGGAAGAATTATAGAAGTCCATATTGGAACTCTTCCTGCTGACAAAGCATTTACGTTTACCGATTGGACTGCAGAGATGAAGGCAAAAGCTTCTATTTGTATTTCTGAAAATGACACTTTAATTGAGTCATTAGAGGTTGCGAAAAGTAGAATTCAGATCATGATTAATAAGGGTATGGATAATAAAAAACAGGTTCTTCAAGGGTTGATTGATAAAGCTAATAAGAGAATTAAAGAGATAAGAACTGGTGGAAAATCAGCGTTAACTCCAGATTCTAACGCAAAATATTTTGCCGAATTCGAGGTGGATTTGAATATTATTTCTCAGCCAATGATTGCGGATCCTGATGTACATAATGATGATGTTTCTAAGCGTTATACACATGATACGATTAGAGCATTGTCTTATTATGGTGGAGAGAAAAAAGTAGACCTTGGTTTTGTTGGCTCTTGTATGGTTCATAAAGGAGACCTTAAGATTCTTGCTCAAATGCTTAGAAATTTAGAAAACATTCATGGCGAAGTTGCTTTTAATGCACCTCTTGTAGTTGCTGCTCCAACTTATAATATTATTGACGAATTAAAGGATGAAGGCGACTGGAATGTCTTACAAAAATATTCTGGTTTTGAGTTTAATGATGATGCCCCAAAAAATTCCGCTCGTAAAGAATATGAAAACATGATGTATCTGGAAAGACCTGGTTGTAATCTTTGTATGGGGAATCAAGAAAAAGCAGAGAAAGGAGACACTGTAATGGCAACATCTACTCGTCTTTTTCAAGGTCGTGTTGTAGCCGATTCAGATCGCAAGAAAGGAGAGTCTTTATTGGCTTCAACTCCTGTGGTTGTTTTATCTGCAATTTTAGGAAGAACTCCTACTATGGATGAATATTCTGATGCTGTTGAAGGTATCAATTTGACAAAATTTGCTCCTCCTCGAAAAAGCATGTGTTCTTAAAAAAGAGCTTAAATAATTAATCATAAAAAAAAGCCAGCACTTGTGCTGGCTTTTTTATGTATAAAGTTTTGTTTGTTATAATTTAACTGCTACACCAGCTTGAATAATTCCACCACCAAAAGCACCTAACTCAATATGAGCACCAATGTTTTGAGTGAAATAAAGTCTTGCGCCAATGGCGATACGACAAGCAATAGGAATAAGCGCCTCTTCTTGTTCCAGAGTTGCGACCCCATTAGTCTTCCAGTCTCTTTTAGTAACTTTATAACCTGCACCAACTCCAATATAGGCATCAACTTTGTCGGTTTGAACAAAATGTTTGTTTATGCGAACCATTAGCCTTGTTCGTTGAGCCAAATAATCATAATTATCTCGTGCTGTTGAATCTTCCCATAGACCCGTTGTTCCATTATAGGTGCTATATGTAGAGTCTACGTCATAATTATAACCACACCTCACATAATTTACGTCAAACCCTATTCCAATATCTCCAGCAATCATGTATTCAGCTCTTGCTCCATAGGAGAGATGCCCACCATTTATTTTGTAGTTTAATTCAGTTCCATTATCCCAAATTACGTTAGATGTTGGAAAACCAATATATGGGTCAATTAAAATACTTCCGACAGTAACAGGAGTTTGGGCAATAGAAATAGTGCTTGTCAATATAGCAAGTCCAAATAACAGTAATTTTTTTTTCATAATAAATAATATTAATATATGTTACAATATGTACGACAGATTATCAGTTTAGGTTATGTTTTTTTTTGTAATATTTAATTTTTCTTTTTTAAAAAGAAAAACTTTGCAAAAAAATAAAAAAGATTAGCTATTGTTTTCAGATAATTGTTGTTCATATATTTTACTATATAATCCTTTGCTTTTCAATAAGGTCTGATGTGTGCCTTTTTCAATAATTTCACCTTTCTCAATTACAATGATTTTTGTTGCATGTCTAATGGTGGATATTCTGTGGCTAACAATAATGGTTGTTCTGTCTTTAGCATCTCGATTTAAATTCGTTAAAATTTCATCTTCAGTTTCTGTATCAACAGACGAAAGGCAATCATCTAAAAGAAGTAATTTTGGGTTTTTTATCAATGCTCTAGCAATACTAATTCGTTGCTTTTGACCACCACTAAGATTTACCCCCCTTTCACCAAGTAATGTATCAAATTTATCAGGAAAGTTATTTATGTTATCTAAAACACTTGCATCTTTGCATGCTTTGATGATTTCTTCTTTACTTTTTTTATTAATAGATCCAAATTCAATGTTATTTTTAATGGTATCTGAAAATAAGAAAACATCTTGTGGAACAACTCCACAATCGTTATAAAAATCCACGACATTACATTTATTTATATTTTTTTTATCGATCATTATAGAGCCTGAATGTTCTTTATATTGATTGAGTAAAAGATTGATTATAGTTGATTTCCCACTCCCTGTTCTTCCGATAACGCCAAGGGTTTCTCCTTTATTAAC
>Ga0163108_10000061_pt1 | contig 68783 bp, 52 predicted proteins | sample Fk1155metaG_FD_109644 | JGI IMG/M metagenome (GOLD analysis project Ga0163108, IMG submission 109644) | Marine microbial communities from the Central Pacific Ocean - Fk160115 155m metaG | ecosystem: Environmental > Aquatic > Marine > Oceanic > Photic zone | place: The Central Pacific Ocean...
AGAATCTCGCGGGCGTGGTCAAGTCCGACCTTGGCTCGATACAGTACGCGGTGGGCTTCCGAGAGAGCCCGGATATCTTCGGAGGTAAAATCGTTTCGTTTCAAGGCGACGATATTGATGCAGCGTGGACGTGCCGGAACACCGTCGACCAACATGTAGGGAGGCACATCATGTAGCACGCGACTGAGGCCGCTGACGAAACTGTAGCTGCCAATGGAGGCAAAGTGATGGACGGCGGCACCACCGGACAGCGTGGCGCGATCGTGTACGTGAACGTGGCCGCCGAGCAGCGTGGCATTGGCCATGATGACCCCGTTACCCACACGGCAATCATGGGCAATATGTGAGCAGGCCATGAAATAACAATGGTTCCCGATGGTCGTGCGGCCTTCCTCTTTCTCGCTGGCGCGGTTCACGGTGACACTTTCTCGGAAGATGTTGTGGTCGCCAATCTCGACGCGCGTGTCACCCCCCTGGTAACTCAGGTCCTGTGGTGCGGCACCGATAACGACACCTGGGTACAATTCATTTTGTTCGCCCAGCGTCACGTGCCCGGTGAGGGTGACGTTGTTCAATAATCGCGTGCCGGATCCAATGGTGACATCGGGGCCGACCATGCAAAACGGGCCGATCTCAACGTCTGTTCCCAGCTCCGCCCTGGGGTCTACGACAGCGTGATCAGAAATATTGGTTGCCATGATCTCTCAGTTGCTAAATAGTTAATGCGATATGAGGAATGTGGATTGGGATCCGTTGCGACGGCGTTTGGTAGTTGTTGTAAGGAGGTTTCAGGAAGCAACTCTCCGTGACAATGTTTGTATGTCGTAAAGTTGCCGTAGTTGCTGGCCTAGCATGGCGTTCAAGTGGTGTCCGCTTCGATGTGCCACGAAGTGACCGACCAGTTCGACGCCGCCAAGCGCCAGGTCACCCACCATGTCCAGCGCCTTGTGGCGTGCGCATTCATCGGCAAAACGAAGCCTGTTATCGATGGGGCCATGCGATCCAAAAACGAGCAGGTCCTGGCTGGTGACGCGCAATCCCAGTCCCAGGGAACGCAGGTGGTCGGCCTCGTGTTCAAGTACGAACGTGCGGGCCGGTGCCAAGGCGTCCAGGAAGGAGTCGGGGGTGACCAACTGGCAGGCAGACTGAGGCGAGATTGCGCTGTCGGGACCGTAGTCCAGGTGGTATTCGACCGTCATTCCCTGGGCAGCTGGCCTGGCTTCCAGCCAGGCATCCTTATTACCAACGCGGATCACGCTGGTGACCTTGTAACGTGGCCGAGTGGCTGATAGCCAGCGGATACCAACGCCCTGGATTGCTTGGGCAAAGGGCAGGCTGGATCCATCGCACCCTGGCATCTCGCTACCCGTGGCCCAGATTTCACAGTTATCCACCTGGAGGCCCGCAAGGGCGGCCATGACATGTTCCACCATTTCTACCGGGGTGTCGTCCAGCACCAGGTTGGTTCGGCGTGGCTTATTTACCCGCAAGTCGACCCGCGCGGGTACGCGAGGATTGCCAGGCAGGTCTTCCCGAACAAAGACGATCCCCGTGTCCGCTGCAGCTGGCCGGAATTCAAGTCGTATGTCCTGGCCACTCCAGAATCCGTAGCCCGCGACCGAGACACGGTCAGCGAGCGTACTCTGCTGGCGAAGCGAACTGTCAAACGGCGTAGGCATCAATCAGGTAATCCAAACTCGAGGTAGAACGGAGGGTGACTCGGTTCCCATCCGTGGAAACAGGTTGGCCAGGCAAGGTGTGCCGCCTTCCCATTAACAGGAGCGGCGGCAGCCATGCTGACCGTCATCCATTAACGAGTTCCGGGCTTGGAAGGTAACACGGGACGGGTGCCAATATTTTGCGGTGGCAGTCCACGGTTAAGGTTGTCCAGAACGAACTTCGTGATATCCATACTGCGCTGATACACGACGGCTCGATTAACACCCTTGAGAACCGAGTCGCGGCTTGCCGGATCAATGGGTTTGCTGTCAAAGCGAAGAACCAGGTCGATGTTATGCTGCTGAGCAAAACTGCTTACCTGTGTCATCACCTCACCATAAGCCTGGTGGTATACCTTCGCTTCACGTCCCAGGATGCTTTTTCTTTTCAGTTGCATCGCAACCTGGAGGTCTGCTTGCATGCTGGCGACCTTCTTCTCCATTTGTGCATAAGCCGTGCTGCCGGCCTTGTATTCCTGGAGCTCGGTGATGTTATCGTTGATCTCTTTGCGTTTACCGCGAAGTTCCTGGTCGAAGGCTTCAATATCCTTCTTGATCTCGTCCATCATCGCTTTGAAACGTTGGTGATTCTGGAAAACCTCGCTGATGTCGATTACGGCAACACGCGAGTAACGAGAGGCATCCTGGGCATTGACCGTTGGTGCAAACACTCCGCCAATGAGTAATGTACAGGCAGCTAGACAAATCAGTCGTTTCACGTTCAGCACTCCTTGCTGTCAGAGAAAATCCGGTTGGGAAAGTTACAATCAAGCCGACCACATCCATGGGGCAGCGTCGCTCAGGTGCCTCAGCTTCAAGTGCCGAGATTCACTCGAGCGGGCGGTATTGTGCCGAGAATCGGCTCGTGCGTAAAGACCAGAAAATCACTTTGTGAGATCGGTTTTTTGGTAGCCGAGTGCTAGCAGTGCGGTGCGGTGGCGAGGCTTGGTCGGCACTAGCGAGGATTGCCGAGCGTAATGGTTAGCATCTTCGGCTTACCGTTGCGTAATACGGTGACCGGGACTTTGTCGCCACCCTTGAACTTACGCAGTGCGCTATCGAAATCTTCAATACCGCCAATTTTGTATTTTCCAAGCTTCACGATGATATCCTTGGGTTTAAAGCCAGCCTTTTCAGCGGGACCTCCAGGGCTGACACCGGTCAGGGGCAACCCCTCGGCGTCATCGCTGTAATCCGGAATGCTGCCGAAGTAGGGTCGGTCGCCGCCTCCGCCGGAAACATTGCGTTTGATGTCCGATTTTTGAAACTTGGGACGCTTGGGCAAGGCATCGATTTGCTGAACAATGTCGACCACCATCCGAGTGATGCGGTCCATTCCTTCCATGTTGAGTAAATTGAAGTCGTCGCTGGGTCGGTGGTAGTTCGAATGCAATCCCGTAAACATGTGCAGCACGGGGATTCCCTTCATGTAAAACGACTGGTGGTCGCTGGGCCCCATGCCGCCGGGCTTCTTGGTGAGATTGAATTCGTAGGTTTTGTTGAGCTTGTCGATCAGGCCTTCCATCATGTCGGCGGTCTGGGTTCCCTGGATAATTAACTTGTTCTCGGTAAGTCGGCCGACCATGTCCATGTTTACCATGGCAACGGTATCTTCAAGAGAAAAACGGGGTTCGCGGACGTAGCGAGCGCTGCCGAGAAGTCCCCGTTCTTCACCGGAGAAAGCAATGAAAACGATACGACGCTTGGGTTTGAAGCCTGCCTGGGTAAGACGGTGAGCAACTTCCAGCAGGCTGGCCGTGCCACTGGCATTGTCATCAGCACCGTTGTGGATCTCCTTGGTCCAGGGAGCGAGTGAACCCTGGCCACCCATGCCCAGGTGATCGTAGTGTGCGCCTACGATGATCGTTTCATGGGATAGCGGCCCCTCGGCTTCCAGAACACCGATCACGTTTTTGACCGTGGCCCGCCTGGAGACTACCTGGGACTTGCCTGTTGCCGTCCAGTTGTCGAGTAACCTGCTCTGGGGTTCAAGCGCTTCGTCGATCTTTTTCTCGATGGCGACCAGCTCGGTTTTCGTGGCTTGCTTAATGAGGGGTTCAATGGTTGATCGCAGGCAGAAATAAACAGGCATGCTACGGTACTTGCTGTCGACGCCGGCGCCTGTGAAGGGAAGTAGTGAATCGCCATCACCTTTTAATGCCACGCCGAGATTCTGGATATTATCGGCCTGGCCCTGGATTTCCTCGCGGTACTTGGTTTGCTGTTTCTCGTCCGGCTTTTCAATCTTGGCATGGGCCTGGTGAGTTGCGACGAGTTTCTCGACCGCCTGGTCCCAGGATCGCTGGCGGGCCTGCTGGTTACGCGCAAGTTCCTTGTGATCGTTGATCATGATCACCGCCGCGGCACCATGCTGAAACGCATTGGAGACCTTGGTGACAAAGAGCGCGTGGCGGGAGGGATTGGTGCCGTCAAACAGGCTATGTGGGTTGTTTTGTTGTGGCTCTTTACGAAGGATGACCACGACCTTCCCCTTGACGTCTAGTCCCGCGTAATCGTCGTACTTCAGCTTCGGAGCGGTAATTCCGTACCCGACAAAAACCAGTGGAGCGGAGATCTGTCCGGAGCCACCGATGGCCAACGGGGTAAAGTGCTTGGCCAGGCTCAGTGTGGTGGCCTTGCCTCCCTTGTGCTTGAGTGCCAGCTGATTTTCCTTGGCTGGTCCCATTTCTGATTTTATGACGAGGCTGAATTCCTGGTACGGCTTGCCGGCATAAAGATCTGTTTTGAGCCCGAGTCGCGAAAATTCCTTGGCGATGTAATCGGCGGCCATGTCCAGGCCCTTGGTGCCAACGCCCCGCCCTTCCCGCTCATCGTCCGCCAAGTATTGGACGCTGGTTGCCAGACGCTGCTGGGATGGCGTTAGTTTCTTTTTCTCTGCAGCCGAGGTGACGGCCGCAGGCCAACAGGGCAGGCAGGTAACGAGGGTAGCCATGGTGAGCAGCCAGGAGCCTGCGTGGACCGTTGAAAACGATCCGTGGGTGTGTTGGTCTGGCGTGATGGAGTGTCGGGTCGTGGCGGGCGTCTGGGACATGGGTTCTCGTTTACCTGTTGTAGAAAATAAGGGGGGGCCATTGTTGGTTAGTGAACGTTACGCACTCACCCGTGGTCCCCGCCCGTGGAGGTTGCTACTGGTCATCATTCAATTATTGATTTTCCTGCCATTTTACGCTGAGTCAAGAGTTCTCTGGTCGCCGAGTCGGGATATTTGCAAAGTCCGTGGGTCGGGTTACCGAGCGAGAATCCGGCAGGCCTTGGCTAAAGCGGACTTGTTCGCATGAATTTGGTGTTTCTGTGTCCTTGCCAGGTGCGGTGGTTCGCGGTCTTCGGCCCTACCATTTACCGTGTGGGAGGCGTACAATCGGTTTCAACCGCCAGCGAGACAGGTGGGGCCGTGAAGGCCACTTGTGGCAACGCCAGGCGACTTCCGCGAGGCATGGATCCCACGGAAGCGGAAACGACCAGGAAACGACGTTGTTTATCCTCACCAGGGTGGCGGCGGGAGGCAATCGATGGCTTCGTTGTTTGTGATCCAGGGGCACGACCGGGGCCGCCGGTATGAACTGGAAGATGATCTCGTTACGTTGGGGCGGGAAGCTTTCAATCGAATTCAGTTGCATGACACGGAAGCGTCACGCCGTCACGTTGAACTGCATCGCACAGAAGACTCCTATCGCCTGGTCGACCTGGAGAGTTCGAACGGTACGTTCGTAAATAATGCCCAGGTCCAGGAACACCTGCTTGTCAACGGTGACCGCGTGGAAGTCGGATGCACGCGGATGATCTTCACGATTGCAGGGGATGAACCGGTCGACAAACAGGATCCGGACGTTGATATCGTGGCCCCTGAGTCCGCTGCCGGGGCATCCCGGATCATTTCCTCGCTGAGCCAGGCCGAGGGCAGTCAGTTATTTCAGCCGGGGGAGTCGGTGGAAAACGATTGGCTGGCCCGCGCTCGTAGTAATCTGCAGGTCATGTACCGAACGGCGCTCGCGGTCAGTCACACGTTGGATATCGACCAGTTGTTGACGAGAATCATGGAGCTGATTTTCGAATGGGTCGAGACGGACCGTGGCTGTATCATGTTGATGGATTCCGATACGAGCCTGCTGACTCCCGCAACCCGTTTGAATCGGCGCGACGGCGAGGCAAACGAGAAAATGGCGATCAGCCAGACTATCCTGGATTACGTGATCGAGAATGACGAGGGGGTGCTGACTACAGATGCGCGGGAAGACAACCGGTTTGATGCAGCTGGCAGTATCGTCAAGATGGGGGTGCGGGAGGCGATCTGTGTTCCCATGCAGGGCCGTTACGGCGTGGTTGGTGTTATCTATATTGACACCTATACAACACCGGGAAAGATGATTTCGCAGCAGTCCCCAAATCGTTTTACCGAGGAACATTTGAAGCTGATGATTGCGATCGGTCACCAGGCGGCCCTGGCGATCGAGGATACGTCTTACTACTCTGCCATGGTGCAGGCGGAACGCCTGGCGGCCATCGGGCAGACCATCGCTATTCTGTCGCACGATATCAAGAATATCCTGCAGGGGATCGCCGGTGGCAGTTACCTGATCGAGGAAGGGCTCGGCTCTCAGCAATGGGAAATGATTGAGGATGGTTGGCGTATCGTGGCCAAGAATCAGGAGAAAATTTCACACCTTGCGATGGATATGCTCTCCTTCAGCAAGGAACGAAAACCGGAATTGGCAGCGGCGGACCTGAACCAGGTTGTGGCGGATGTCGTGGAAGTGTTGCAGGCACGTGCCCAGGAGGCAGGCGTCCGTTTGCAGGTGACTGCCCAGGAAGGCATCCCGCCGCTCTTGTTTGACGTGCAGGGAATTTACCGGGCCTGCCTTAATGTCGTGGGTAACGCGATTGAAGCCTGCGCCGAACAGGAGGGCGGGAATGTCACGGTCACAACCGAAATTGATATGGTACAGGAGCAGACACGGATCATCGTGAAGGATAATGGGCCCGGCATCCCGGAAACAGAATTGCAAGCCGTGTTCTCGCTGTTTCGGTCAGCCAAGGGAAGCCAGGGTACAGGGCTTGGCTTGCCGGTAAGTCAGAAAATACTTCGCGAGCATGGTGGTGATGTGCTTGTGGAAAGCGAACTGGGAAAGGGCAGTTGTTTCGTTCTGCAATGGGCTTTGAACCCGGCTTCTACCGGGGGGGATCGGGATACTCAGGCCAGTTGAAGGGATGACAGGGCGATGACTCTAGTCGCCTGTCTTGGCTTGACCCACGAAGGGGTTGTAGAGCTTTTCCTCGCCAATCGTGGTGGCCGGACCATGTCCAGGAAGAACGATGCTGTCGTCAGGTAAAACGAACAATTGGGTCTGAATGGATTCCGCCAGGTCTTCGAAACTTCCGTCCGGGAAGTCAGTGCGGCCAACACTGCGCTGAAATAATACGTCTCCGCCAAAGACCAATGGCGGCGACGTCTCGTGCCAGACAAACACCACGTGACCGCAACTGTGTCCCGGCGTTTCTCGGACCTCCAGGTCAAATCCGGCGGCCTGGTAGACCTGTCCCCCTTTGACCAGGGTATCCGCCGCAGGACTGACTAGGCCCATCCCGTATTGGCCGGACAGGTTTAGCATCGGGTCCGTCAGTTTAGGGGCGTCGCCCTGGCCGATGACCAGGGGTGCATCGGGCCAGGATTCCTTCAGGCTGGCGTTGCCAGCAATGTGGTCGGCGTGCCCGTGGGTATTGAGGATGGCTGCCACCGATAGTCCCTGTTGCGTGACGTAATCCAGGATAGGCTGCGGCTCAAAACCAGGGTCCACCACGAGACAATCAGCCATTCCGTCAAGATGGGCAATATAGGCATTTTCTTCAAACATTTCCGATACGACAGTTTTCAAAAATAGCTTGCCGGTACCCACAAATCGGCCTCCTCGCAGATTGTGAAAATGAATAGAATATGCCGCCTTTATCGCCCATGCGGAGTGGGGTTGCAAGCGGACCGAATGAGTTGCACAAAAGTGGTGAATCCCGGTCCCTAGATTAATCACGGTTACGTCCGGATGGCGATAGATAGCAACACGGCCTTTTGTTCGCACAAGGCACCGGAGGATGGGGTGCTTCTGCAGGCGAGCTTGCTGTGCGGAAACGGAATTCACTTCTCGCATGAGATCAAGGACGATCGAATCGACGCCAGTGGTGTCGGGCGGTCTTACAGATAACGCGCTGCGGGCGCTTAGGAGAATCTGCTGATGGCGACTCAGTCCACCTGTCTTCGGACACTCATTGTTTCAGTTGCGGCCACTGCTCTACTCTGGTTAACACCAGTCACCAATGGCCAGGATCGCAATGCTCAATCGCCCCAGCGATTACGGGAGCCAGTGTTTCGCGTTGCGAAAACACCAGCATCGACGGCGGGCAAAACGGTCAAGGGACACCCGCTGGATCCCGCTATCAAGGTGGCACGTGAATGCCTCGTGAATATCCAGGCGAACGTGAAGGATTACACGTGTACACTCGTCAAGAGAGAGCGTATTAACGGTAAACTGGGCGATTACGAGTACATGTACACCAAGATTCGCAACCAGCGAGTGGCAAATGGTAAAATTGTCAGTCCGCTCAGTGCTTACATGTATTTCGTTAAGCCGGCGGCGGTCAAGGGACGTGAAGTCCTGTATGTGGCCGGGCAGAATAACGGCAAGATGTGTGCCCACGAGGGTGGGACTAAAGGTCGGTTAATCCCCAGCGTCTGGTTGGCACCCAATGGCGTTATTGCCATGAAAGGCCAGCGTTACCCGCTCTCCGAGATCGGCATCGAAAATCTTGTCGTCAAGTTGATTGAGCGAGGTGTTCGTGATCGTAAGCGTGAGGAGTGTGAAGTGGAATTCCGGCGGGGAGCGGAAATTAATGGTCGCGCATGTACCATTATCCAGGTCACGCATCCGCGCCGTCGTCCTTACTTTGACTTCCATATCGCACGAATCTTTATTGATAACCAGTATAACGTGCCGATTCGCTATGCCGCCTACGATTGGCCTAAGGCGGCCAACGCTAAGCCGGAAGTCGTTGAAGAGTACACGTACCTGAATCTGAAAATCAATGTCGGTCTTACGAAAGAAGATTTCGATACCAAAAATCCGAAATACAATTTCTAGTATCAGGTAGTTAGTGTCCCGGGACGGCAGGTCCCGGCTGAGCAGCGGTGGCTCGCCCAAGGGGCGAGCCACGTGGTCTGAAGTGGGGGCGGTATGCGTTATTACTTGAGTGGGTTGCTGCTGATTGTCTGCTTCGGCATCGGTTGGAATCTGGGTCGGACCAAGTTGCCGCCACCGGAAGTGAACATGGAGATCCAGGAGTTGAGTATTGACCTGGGCGATTTCAACGCGAATCCGGATCCGGAAGCGGAACCATGGACGGATATCACGCCCGGGCTGCTAGGAGAACCGGTGCGTAAGTCCTAGCCTGCCGCTACAATGTCCAGTAACAGCTCCCGCCGCAGCCGTGGCGCTTGAAAGGTGGGGGCGAATCCTGGAGGAGGTAGCATGGGTATCTTAAGGGCAGCGACGGTGCAGTTTCAGCATGTGCCAGGTGGAATCGACGAGAACCTCGGTACGGTTTCCTCCTTTGTTGCTCTGGCGGCGGACGAGGGCGTTCAGCTGATTGTGTTTCCCGAATGTTGCGTCACGGGATATTGGCACCTGAGGAAACTGGATCGCGATGCCCTTGAGGATCTGGCGGAGGATATCCCGGACGGTGCGGTTACGCGGCAGATTTTTGAAATGGCAGCCCGCTACCGCATGACGATTGGCGTGGGGTTGGTGGAACGGGCGGAGGATGGCCAGTTGTACAATAGTTACGTCGTCGTCCAGCCGGATGGCCGGTACGCTTGCCATCGCAAGATACATTGCTTTATTAGCGAACATCTGGCCTCTGGTAATGAATTTACGGTTTTCGACATGGTGGAGGGGCATCGCTTGGGCGTGTTGATCTGCTACGACAACAATATCGGTGAAAATGTTCGCTTAACGGCGTTGGCCGGTGCGGAAATTCTGCTGGCGCCTCACCAGACTGGGGGTTGTGATTCGGGGAGCCCGTTCGCCATGGGGGTGGTTGATCGTGCGCTGTGGGATAATCGGTTGGACGATCCCGAATCCATTGAGACGGAATTTCGAGGTGACAAGGGGCGAGGCTGGTTGATGCGTTGGTTGCCGGCTCGAGCTCACGACAACGGAATCTTTCTTCTGTTTAGCAACGGTGTCGGCGTCGATGATGATGAGGTGCGCACAGGGAATGCGATGATATTGGATCCATACGGTCGGATCGTGGCAGAAACGTGGCGAGCGGAGGATGCAATGGTGGTTGCCGATTTGGACCTTTCGTTGCGTACCCGGGCGACCGGTACCCGCTGGATTCGAGCTCGTCGGCCTGACCTGTATGGCCCGCTGGCTGATCCGACTGGCGAGGAAGAAGCAACGCGTCGGATACGCTTTGAACACAAGCAATGACCGGTGGGTGTCGCAATAGGTAGGGCCGCTGGAGCAAAACGCCAAAACAGTGAACGGGTGTTGAGCCGGCGAAAGCCTGGATTATTCAGCGGGTGGCAGGCGCTCGGCAATGCGCAAGCGAGCGCTTCGAGATCGCGGGTTGCGAGCGAGCTCTGATTCGCCCGCGCGAATAGGCTTGGCGGTCAGGGGTTGCAGGCGAACATCGTCCCGAAAGGAATGTTTGACGCGTCGATCCTCGAGTGAGTGGAAACTGATAATTGCTAGGCGGCCGCCGACGGCTAATGTATCTGGAAGTCGTCGAAGCGCTACCTCAAGCCATTTGAGCTCGTCGTTGACGGCAATTCTTAATGCCTGGAAGGTGCGTGTGGCGGGGTCCAGCGTTTCGTTGCGTTGGCGTGGATAGCAGCGTCTCACGATGGCGGCCAGTTGGTCTGCTGTTTCCACGGGTTGAGACTGCCGGGATTTGACGATGGCTCTCCCGATGCGACGGCTAAGTCGGTCTTCGCCGTACTGGTAGATGAGGTTGGCCAGGTGTTCCGGGCTCAGTCGCTTGAGTAGTTTCCAGGCGGGTTCGCCCTCGGCGGTGTTGAATCGAAGGTCCAGTTTACCGGTCGTGTTGAAGCTGAATCCCCGGTGTGGGTCATCGAGTTGGTCGCTGGAGAGGCCGAGATCCAACAGGATGCTATCGACCTTGGGTATCTCCAGGGCGTTGAGTATTTCAGGAAGGTCTGCGTAATTGCGTTGTACGAGCGTGGTGGTGGCGGGGTCGAGATGCTCGGCGGCCTCGTCGATTGCGCGATGGTCGCGGTCCAGGCCGATAAGATGACCACCGGGTTGGACCTGTTCCAGTAGACGCAAGGCGTGGCCGGCTCCACCGAGGGTTCCATCCACGACGGTCTGTCCGGGTGTGGGCTGTAGGAAATCCAGGATTTCGGAAAGCAGGACGGGAATATGTTTTGAAGAAGGTCGAGTCACGTAATCGGTTTACCCAGGGAGTGCGTGGAAAGGGCCGATTGTCTCATCCCGTTGCGAACTGTGCAAGTTCACCGGGCGGAGAGTAACCGGGTATAGAGGTCGCCGTAGGCCTGGATCATGCTGTCCAGGGTGAAATGGTCAAGTGCGCGTTGCCGGTTTTGGGAGGCTGCAGCGGTCCGAGATTCGGCATCCGATGCGAGTTTAATCACCTGCTCGAGAAATGCCTGCGGCGTGTTGGCGGTGGCAATCTGTCCTTGATGGTCAGGTCCCAGTAACTCCCTCGCGCCATGGACGTCTCGGCATACGACGGGTAACGCGGAGGCCATCGCCTCCAGCAGGACATTAGGCATTCCTTCCCAGCGGGAAGGAAGCAGTAGCAGATCGGATGCGCCCAATATTCGGGGAATATCAGGTCGCCAGCCGAGAAAGTGGATACGCTCGGTGAATCCCGAGTGAAAAGACTGCGTTTTTAGGGATTGGCGTTCTGGGCCGTCACCGACGAGGACGAGGTCGTGGTCAGGGCAGCGTTCCAGCATCTTGGGAGCCATGTCCAATAACCAGTCGAGGCCCTTTTGGCGATCGAGGCGACCTACGGAGACCAAGAACTTGCGGCCAGGCGGCAGTCCAGAAATCATCGGGGATTGCTCGTGATCCAACTGGAATGGGGCGACGTCGATACCGTTGGGGACCACGGAAACCTGGTCCATGGGCAGGCGAAGGCGTTCCTGGGCGAAGCGAGCAACATCCTGGCTTACGCAAACGGTATGCTGCCAGCGACGTGCAGCCCATGATTCTATGCGTTTTCGCCAACGGCTGGGGTCGGCAACCCGAATCCCGCTGACATGGATCCAGGGGTTAGTTCTTTTTCGCAGGGAAGCAGTCAGCACGTTGGTATGGTAAAGGAATGTCTGGATGAGTTCGATGTGCTGTTCTGCCAGGTAAACGTGCAGTCGCCGGCGGGCAGGGATAAACTGTCGCGCGGAGGTGACGCCCAGGCAGTGGATCGGAATCTCGTGTTTCCGCAGTTGTTGGACCAGGCGATCCCTGGGCGCGGCGGGGAGCGGTGCGAGCGAAAGTACTTGTACGGAAAACCCCTTGGTAGCTAATCCGCAGGCCAGGTTGGCCAGGCAGCGTTCCGCACCGCCAGTTTGTAGTTCCGTGATGGCGAGGCAGAGGCGGGGTTGTTGAGAAGAGTGACTCACGAGCTCGATGTTTCCGGAAAAAACGGTATGGTAATTCCAAGGATGGAGATATCCTCTTATACTCGATCGGTCGTTGGGAAGTTCAGGTTTACGTGGAATCGGCCCGAAATGGGTCGCAAGAGGAAAAAAACGCCAGGCAATGGCGGATGTCATGGATGAACTAGATAGTTACGACTACGACTTGCCGCGAGAACGAATTGCCCAGGAGCCGTTGCGCCAACGCGCGGACGCTCGCCTGCTGGTAGTCAATCGAGAGACCGGCGAACTACAACACTCTCACGTGCGGAATCTCCACGAAATCCTTTCCCCCGGGGATTGCCTGGTACTTAATGACACGCGAGTCATCCCCGCCCAGTTGTCTGGCTATCGGGTCAAGACGGGAGGACGCTGGAGCGGATTGTTTCTCCACGCAGATGGTGCCGGCACCTGGAAGGTACTGTCGCGCACCCGGGGGCGACTTGCGGGTGGCGAGGAGGTCATGTTGCAGGACCGGCAGTCGGGTGATTGCTGGTCGATCACGATGCTGACGCAACTGGAAGGTGGGGCGTGGGCTGTGCGGCCAAATGCGACGGGATCTTGCGAATCGCTGTTGGAAGAAGTGGGGCGTGTTCCATTGCCGCACTATATCCGTGGCGGACACATGAAACCGGCTGACCAACTGAACTATCAAACCGTGTATGCCGAACATCCGGGCTCGGTGGCTGCACCAACAGCCGGATTGCATTTTACCGACGAGTTATTGACGAAGTTAGGTCAGGCGGGTGTGCTCACATGTCGGGTAACGCTGCATGTGGGAATCGGTACCTTTCGTCCCATCCAGGTGGCGACGTTAGCCGAGCATCAAATGCATGCCGAGGTGGGAATGGTTGGTGACGACGCGGCCCAGCACATTGAAGAGGCGCGACAGGCAGGTGGTCGGGTGGTGGCGGTGGGGACGACCACGGTTCGACTGTTGGAATCGGCAGCTGCGGAGGGTCAGGCTTGCGGGTGGTCCGGGGAAACCGATCTGTTTATACGCCCTCCGTATGACTTCCGGGCGGTCCAGGGGATGATGACGAATTTCCACCTTCCCAGGAGTAGTCTGTTGGTGTTGGTACGCACGTTTGGTGGTGATGCGTTGATGCGGCAGGCTTACCAGGAGGCAATCGAACAGCAGTATAGGTTTTACAGTTATGGAGATGCCATGTTGATCCTCTAAAGGATCGGTCGGCCGTGGATGATTGCTGTCCAACCGGCTATACTGAGATCTGCAGCTTTTGGGCTGCCATGGTGGTTCATGATGGTGAGTTAAGCAAGAAAGGATTCTGGTATGTCAGCGGTTGAAACAGAACACGTACTGGTGGTGCCGACTGCCTTGTTTCATGAGGTGGGTTACTTCCAGGGCTTCACGGGCGACGTCGATGGCTACCTCGAAAGGTTGCTGGACCCGACGCAGATCAGCTACCGGCCGCGTAGTGAGATGGAGGAAGATCCGAGTTTTAAGCAGCTGATCCCTTATGTGCTTTTTCGATTCACGGATGAGGCGGGTGAGGTTCACTTGTTCCAGTATACGCGTGGCAAGGGGCAGGGAGAAAAGCGACTGCATAGCAAGCGCAGTGTTGGGATCGGCGGTCACATTTCCTCCGTGGATGCGGACGTGGGGGCCACCCGTGATCCCTACCAGGAAGGAATGCGTCGGGAACTCGACGAAGAGGTCGCGATCAACACGCCTTACCAGGCAGAGTGTGTTGGTATGATCAACGATGACTTAACGGAAGTGGGTAAAGTGCACCTGGGTGTAGTGCATGTCTTTGACGTCGAACGCCCGGATGTGCAGTCGCGGGAAGATGAAATAATGGATGCGGGTTTCCGGCCAGTCAGCGAGTTGATGAGTCAGTTGGACCAGTTTGAGAGTTGGTCCGAGATTTGTCTAAGAGCGCTGTTCGCAGATAGCTCGTCGTAGTATTGCCATGGTCCAAACGCCCGTCTACATGGATAACCATGCCACCACGCGTGTTGATCCGCGCGTCGTGGAAGCCATGTTGCCGTTCTTTGGTGAATGCTATGGTAATCCGGGCAGTACCGGGCATGTCTTCGGCTGGGAAGCGCAGGAAGCGGTGGATCTCGCCCGGCGGTCATTGGCCGGTCTGATCGGAGCTTCCGAGCGAGAAGTGATCTTTACCAGTGGCGCCACGGAAAGCAACAATCTTGCCATTCGCGGCGTGATGGACCGTAATCGACGCAAGGGTAATCACGTGATCAGCGTGAGCACGGAACATCGTGCTGTCCTTGATCCGCTTCAGCGACTGGGGCGGCGTGACGGGCAGGTCACCTTGTTAAAGCCCGCACAAGTGGATAGCGATTGCGCGGGTCGCCTCGATCCGCAGCAGGTTGCTGATGCAATTGGCCCGGAAACAGCCCTCGTCTCGGTAATGTTGGCGAATAATGAAATCGGCGTACTGCAACCGCTCGCAGAGATCGGCGAAATCTGTCGCGAAAACAAGGTCCTTTTGCATACCGATGCGACGCAGGCCCTGGGACGTATCGCAGTCGATGTTGAGGCGCTGGGAGTCGACCTGCTGAGTGGTAGTGCTCACAAGTTCTATGGCCCGAAAGGGTGCGGCTTGCTGTACGTCCGGCGACGGCCGCGGCTGACCCGCCTGGAAGCACTGATCGAAGGTGGTGGCCAGGAGCATGGACTGCGGAGTGGAACCCTGAACCCCGCTGGTATCGTGGGGATGAGCAAGGCCTTGGAACTGGCCTGTGATGAACTGCGCGAAGAATCTGTCCGGCTGGGTGTCCTCCGGGATCGATTGTTTGCGGGTTTTCAGTCTGGCCTCAGTGACGTCACCCTCAATGGACCTCCGTTGGCGAACCGGCAACAACGTTTGAGCCATAACTTGAATTGCAGCTTCGAGGGGGTGGATGGGGAAGCACTATTAATGAGCATGAAGGAATTGGCGGTTTCCAGCGGCAGCGCCTGCACGTCGGCTGATCCGGAACCGAGCCATGTACTGCGGGCGATCGGGGTGTCAGATGATCTGACCAGGGCGAGCCTGAGGTTTGGCCTGGGGCGATTTTCCAGCGAGGCCGACGTCGAATTCGCTATCGAAACCGTTTGCTGTGCTGTTCATCGTCTCCGGGGAATGAAGAGCGTGTGATGAATACAGCGAATGTGGTGGTGGCTGTGAAAAGGGAATCCAACTAGCCTTGCCTGATTATCTGCTGTACAATAAGCAGGCAATCGGGTACACGTAAGGTCGTGACACGGGTAAATGAAATTGACAGGAGATGTTCCATGGCGATCGTGATGACAGAAAAAGCGGCCCTTGAGGTGAAGCGAGTCCAGGTCGAACAGAAGTTCGATGATGACATGTTTCTACGTATCGGCGTTGCCGGTGGTGGGTGCAGTGGCTTTAACTATACCCTGACCTTTGATAACTCGTTTGACCAGCAGCAGGATTCCAAGAGTGAGCAGCATGGCGTCGCCGTTGTTGTTGACAAGAAAAGTGCTTTGTATCTCGACGGGACCACGGTCGACTGGTACGACGGACTGGAAAAACGAGGGTTCACCTTTGAGAATCCCAATGCGGTTAAAACCTGTGGCTGCGGAAGTTCCTTCCAGGCCTAGGTAAGCCAGCTGATCGATCAGCCGCTTGTAAATACATGAACACGCTGGCGGGAAACCGCGAGCGTGTTTTTTTGCGCCTGCTTACGTGGCGCGCAGGGATTCAATAGAATTCAAGAGGTTAGGCGAGTCAGTGTGACGCGAACCGCGTGTTCCAGCACAGGTCATCCATCGCGAGGCAGATTCCAGTGACGGTAGTAAACAAGGTACACGTGGTAGGTATCAGTGACGACGGGTTGCAGGGTCTTACGTCCGTGGCGCGAGAACGTCTGGCGGTCGCTGACCTGGTGATCGGTGATACGCAACTCCTGGAGCTGGTGGAGAGTAGTACCGGGGAGAAGTGGGACCCGGCCGGGCATTTGGATGAAGTGGTTGATCGTATCGCCGCACGGCCCACGGACGAAATTGTCATCCTTGCGAGCGGTGATCCGCTCTTTTACGGTATGGCCCGCTTTCTTTGCGAGCGACTGGGCAAGGAGCGTTTCGAAGTCCTGCCGCACGTCAGTAGTATGCAGATGGCATTCGCACGCGTGAAAGAGAGTTGGGACGATGCCTACCTCACGAACCTGGCAAACCAATCGGTGGAATTGGTCGTGGAGAGGGTGCGGACGGCGGGGAAGGTCGGGATCTTTACCACCGAGGAGAATTCACCAGCCGTGGTGGCTGCAGCCTGCCTTGAGCGAGGGATCGACTACTTTACGGCTTACGTCTGTGAGAATCTGGGGTCGCCGGATGAACGAGTAACCGTCGGCGAACTGAACGAGATTGACGGCGAGTCCTTTGCGCCACTTAACGTGATGATTCTGGTTCGCAAGCCAGATGTTCCCGATCGCCCGGTGGCGATGGTCGGGCGTAGGCTGTTTGGAAACCCAGATGAGATGTTCTTGCAATCACAACCCAAGCGAGGTTTGTTGACACCGGCAGAAGTGAGGTCCGTGGCGTTGGCTGAAATGGACCTGGGGCCTAATAGTGTGGTGTGGGATGTGGGGGCAGGCAGTGGCTCGATCGCGGTGGAAGCAGCGCAGGTTGCGGCCGGCGGTCGCGTGTTTGCCATCGAGATGGACCCGGAGGATTATAGCCTGATTACTTCCAATGCGGAGCGTTTCGGCGTGCATAACCTGACTCCTGTACTGGGCCAGGCACCGGAGGTCTGGCGGGAATTGCCGGATCCGGACGTCGTCTTCGTGGGCGGCACCGGGCGACAGGTCAGTGTGATTGCTGAGCAGGCATGGCAGCGACTTCGTCCAGGTGGCAGGTTAGTGGTCAACGTGAACTCCATCGAGAACGTCCACGATCTGCAATGTGAGCTTAAGCCCCAGGTTGGTGAAATACGGTCGTGGATGTTTAATATCTCGCGTGGTACCGACCAATTGGAACAGCTGCGTTTTGAATCATTGAATCCAACATTCTTGCTGGCGTGCGTGAAGCCCGGGTAAGAGGTTTGGATGTTCTTCAGGGAATAGATCAAGGAGAGGGTAATGAAATACAAACAATTGGGTCGACAGGGTGTGCGAGTGTCACCAATCTGTCTGGGGACCATGATGTTCGGTGGTCAAACGGAAGAGGCGCTGTCAATCGACATCATGCATAAGGCGATCGACCTGGGTATCAATTTCTTTGATACGGCCGATATGTACAATGCCGGTGAATCCGAGGTGTTGGTTGGCAAGGCACTGGCGGATCGACGCGACCGAGTGGTGTTGGCAACCAAGGGACGTCAAAAAGTTGGTGACGGCCCCAATGACTATGGTTCCGGTCGCATTCACATGATGCGAGCTGTGGAGGCGAGCCTTCGCCGGTTGAATACCGATTATATCGATATCTACTATGATCATGCGCCCGATTACACGACTCCGATCGAGGAAACACTGCGCGCCATGGATGACATGGTCCGCTCTGGCAAGGTTCGCTATATCGCCTGTTCGAATTTTCGAGCATGGAGGTTATGCGAGTCCCTCTGGACGAGTGATCGTCATGACCTGGAGCGATTCGCCTGCGTTCAGCCACTCTATAATATTGTAAATCGTGATCCGGAAGTGGAGTTGTTTCCTCTCTGCCGTGAACATGGCTTGGGCGTCGTCTGCTACAGTCCGCTGGCACGAGGTGTCCTGACGGGTAAGTACCTGCCGGGCGCGGAGCATCCGATCGATAGTCGAGCCGCCAGAGGTGACGTGCGCATGCAGCAAGCGGAGTTGCGTGAAGCCAGTTTCCATGTGGCCCAGTCCCTGAAGGAATATTGCGATAGCCGTAACCAGAGTCTTAGCCAGTTCGCATTGGCCTGGTGCCTGGCAAATCCAAACCTGACATCAGTGATTATCGGACCTCGAACAATGGAACACTTCGACGACAACCTGGGCTGCCTTGATATCGAGGTGACCCCAGAGGACGAAGCGTTTGTTGATGGCCTGGTGCCTCCCGGGGAACATTCCGGGAAGGGCTTCCAGGACGTGCTCTATCCGATTACCGGTCGTCAGTCCAGCGAGTGAAAATCAGGTCTGGATGTCTGACTCGAGGGTCATGGCATCCAGTCGGTTGGGGACCGGTTCAGGTAAAACCAGGGGAGCCGAGACAGCAGGAAGACCGTCCGGGTCCCGGTCTAGTTCGAGGGGTGGGTCAGATAGGTCCTCGGCGTAAAAGCGACTACTGGGGAAAATGTCGGCCGGATAACGGAAATTATCAAGCATGGCGAGGGCCGTACAGAATGCGGAACCCACCGCGCTCTCCAGCATGCCTCCTACCCAGCAAGGGATGCCGGCGGCCTGGCACCAGTCGTGAATCGCAATTGCGTTGGTAAGTCCCCCTACCCTGCCCGGCTTGATGTTGACCCACTGACAACTCTTCAGTTGTGTCGCCTGTTTTGCTAGGTGCAAGGATTGAATGCTTTCGTCCAGGCAAACCGGTGTTTGAATGGCCTCCTGGAGGTTGGCGTGGTCCAGCAGGTCGTCGTGGGCCAGGGGTTGCTCAATCATAGCTAACTGGCAGGTGTCAAGTTCCCGGAATTCCGGCAAGGCTTCCAGTGTATATCCACTGTTGCAGTCGATGTGGATGACGGTGCCAGGAAAAGCCTTGCGGACCTCCTGGACCATGGGTAGATCCCACCCGGGTCGGTACTTCAGCTTGACACGCGCAAAACCCTGCTCCACGGTCGGAGCCATGGCCTCCAGTAACTGGTCGATTGAATCCATGACCCCGAAGTCCGCTCCCACGGGGACCTGGGTGCGTGTCGCCCCGAGGGCTTCGTGAAGGGAAACGTTTTCGATCTTGCTGTGCAGGGCCCACCAGGCAGTGTCCAGGGCGGCCTTGGCAAAAGGGTTTCCCTTGTAAATGCCGAGTCGCTGTTGCAGGTCCTGGGGATTGTCAATTGTCTGACCGAGGATGGCGGGACCTAGCCACTGACGAGCCACCTGGTAGGCTCCGCCGGCCCATTCGGCGCTGTAACAGGGGGCGGCCAGTGGCGAGCTTTCTCCCCAGGCGGCTACGGATCCGCTGCAGAGACGGCAAAGGAGGGCGTGGATGGCATGGTCTTCGCCGTAGGCCGTACGCCAGGGATAGAGCAAGGGCATGGCGACCAGGTAGAACTCGATACGATCAATCTTCATGACTGCCTGCTCTTTTGACCGGTCCGTTAGACCAGGGATGAGGAAGCCCGGTCATTCGCTAGGATTTATCGTAGAGAACAAACAGGATGACATCTGAACCCGAGAAGCTGCCACCAAGGGAGCCGCCGTTGGTCGATTGGGCAGCGATATTCCCCGTGATGCTGATCACCTGGGCGCCACTTTCCGAAAGCCACTGGTTCATTTCTTCCTCAAGCGTCGGAATCTCGCTTTCGATACTCTTGAATATTTTGACCTGGTGCATGTGAATTTCCTTTGGACAGTTGGTTGGATCGCCCCGTGATTGTAACGAAAGGTGGTACCCGATGTTAGGGTTTGGTAGCCGGAGAATGCTCTCGAGAAACAGGACGGAAGGCCATCGACGTCTGGATGGGGTAGTCGCATGTGCATCCGGAACTGGCCTCGGGTATAAGTAGTAGCCCACCTGCCGGAATCATGTTGATCCAGCATCCCGGGCGACTCACCTGCGTTACCTTGCGAAATTTTCCTGTCCCGAGATCGCACATGGTGGGGTTTCCTGCTCGAAAGAAACATGCCGTTGCCGATGCCGAAATCGTGCCGCAGCCGTGCCCGTTGCGATCCATGCGCCAATTTTCACGGCGAGCACCGGTCTCCAGATGGTATGCATAAGGCTCCACGTAGACAATGTCACCGACGATTGCCGGATGATGATCCTGTTCGCCATGAGAGCCGCCGATTTTAGTGCGTTGGTTCTGCGATGATTGCCAAAGTGGTTTGCCGTCCTGGGCCGAGAAGGCGTGGATGTCATACCAAACCTGCTGGGCTGCACCTTTACCCTGGTTGCGGGTGCTAACCGCGATCAACGTGCCCTGGGAATGTCCGAGGAAAAGATGGTGCTGAGCGAGTTGGAGCCCGGCGGACTTTTTCCAGAGAACCTTTCCGCTTAGGCGATCGAGGGCGACCAGTCGTGAACCCTTGCTAAGCAGTTGCTGAAGGGTGGCACGCCCTCCGGTGTTCTGGAGGGTAATTGGGTCGGAACTTTCTACCAGGAAAACGCGCTTGGTGGTAATGGTGATCGTGGGGTTGAGAATGCTTCCAGTGGGCTGGTAATTCCAGAGCAGCTTTCCCTGTAGGCGATTGCGACAAAAAAGTGAGTCGCTGGTGACGATGGGGATGAAATCGTAGTAGGTTTCGTCAATCTGTTGGCGAGAATGTTGACGGCGGGCGGCGCCAACCCGTGTTGCACTGCCGTACAGATGGTCACCCACGTGCGCCACGTAACCCCAGTGACGTGGCGCCTTGTCTGGTCGTGGTGGCGTCGTGAAGTGTCGCAGTATCTTTCCGGTTTCAGCCTCCAGTAAATAGCACTTGTCGCGTGCGACGGCATACACCAGGTCACGGGCAGCGACCATGCTTCCGCTGTCTCGCATGGCACCCACACGGCGAAAATCGTCGATCAGGGTTTCCCACAACACCGTGCCATTGTAGGCGTCGACCCCGATGATGCGATTGTTGCCGGGCAGGAACATCCGTCCAGCGACTACCAGCGGTGGCACTGTGCGATGATGTCGGTCCACCATGTTTTGCGGGCCTGGTCGGCCGAACCATTGAAGCTCGAGTGGGCCAGAAACGAGTTCGTCTTTGCTACAAGCAGTGTTTTCTGGCCCTGCATACATATGCGTCCAGTCGCCGATCGTGGCCTGGGGAGTCCGCCGCAGAATGAATGGCAGATGCGGGTGATCAAACTGGTGGGGGGTATTGGCGGGGATGCCAGATGCCCATGATCGCAGGGTGGCCGACTTGACCTGGTTGCCAGGCGTGGAAACCAGGGCCACGCCGCCTGCCGGACGGAGCAGGCGGTAAATTTCCTGCAGCGGAATCTCCGGGGCGGTTTTCCGACCCTGCTGGTCGACGCAGACGAGGTTGAACAGTTCACTGGCATAGGTCAGCTTGTCCGGGGAGCCTTCGTGAACCACGACTCGTCCGTATAAACCGGCCCGGCGAAATGCTTCCCGGGCGGCTCTAACTTGAGCTGGATCTTGCATGAGGGTAACGATCTGCATCTGGCTGCGCTGGGCCAATTCGTATGCCAGGCGCCCTTTGCCAGATCCGAGGACCAGGCAATAGCCCTGGTCCAGCCTGTTTCCCTGGAACTGGCGTCCGGCTTCCAGGAGTCGGTCGGCACGCTGCTCATAGGCCAGGCGTTCATCGGTGGTGTCGTAGAAAAGACTCTCTGGATTGGGGACCGGTCTTTCGGTGATGACGATGGGTGGTGAGGCTGGGATTCCGGGTGCGAAGCAATGAATGGCCCCCTGATCGGTGCTGACAAAGAGGCGATTGCCGGCGATGGCCAGCGAGTAGGGTTTGCCTCGGACGGTCGCCGACCAGAGTGTTTTTCCGGCGGAATCGAGCGCAGCGACCTTGTCGCCGCCGCCGGCGTAGCGGGTGGCACCTGAATAGATGGTGGCGTGGGGGAAATCAGCTACGGCTTTGCTCGCCTCGGGGGCGAGCGGTTTGTCCGTGCGGGAAAGATCTCCAATACGTTGTGGTGTGGGATTGCGACCGCGGGCCACCATGAGCCGCGTGCCGCGGCGCTGCAGGTAACCCTGCGGAGAAAAATTAAGCGTTCCCTTGGCCAACAGGGTGCCGGCTTGCGCGTCGAGGGCGAACTGGTAGGTTCCTTGTGCCGGGAACAGTCCGGCGGAGAAGCGTGCTTGGCCTCGATCCACCACCACACCACTACGGACGGGCCAGGCGGAGATAATGCGCTGGTTGCCGGGTATACGCCGTTCGGAGGGCGCCGCCCGATATTTCCACAGAAGTTTTCCCTGCGCGAGATCCAGGCAATAGACAAAACCGTCGTCGCTGCCGAAATAGACCCGGCCCTGGTCAATCGTGGGCGCCAGTCTTACGGGGCCCTCGGTTGTGAAACGCCATTGCAAAGCCGCTGTGTGGGCGTCGAGACAGGTTACATGGTCCTCCGCAGAGGAGGCAAAGATCAAGCGTTGGCCATCGGAAATAAGGTGGAAGGCGCGGTCGTAGGTGACCCGGGCCGGTAAATGGTCCTTGTTGTGCCAGAAGTCCTGCTTCGCAGGCGCGGGCCAAGCGGGAGTTGGCGGTTTCATGGCTTGGTAGGTCCAGCCGGGAGCCAGCGGTAATTTTAAGGTCTCGGGCGTATACCCGCTACGTCGCAAATCTCGGTTGTACGTTGGCCAGCCGGCCACGGAGCTGGGCACCGGGTCCACATTGGGATAAGGAGTCTTATCGCGACGGAAACGAGCCAGGATTTCCTCGGCCGTGAGCGCCTGGTTAAAGATCGCTGCCTGGCCTATTTGACCCTTCAGGGCGTGGTGCTCATCGGCATCCCGGTATGCGCCCAGGACAACGGTGCCCTGGGGTGGATAAACAATGGGGCCCTGCTGAGCCGTTGATTGGGCACGAAGCCGTCCGTCCACGAATAGTTTTAATTGTTTCCCGTCATAGGTTCCCACGACGTGGTACCAGTTCCCGGGGAGAAAAGGTTGGGGATTGGTGAGGTAGGTCAATACGCGTTTTGATTGGCTAGTGAGTCCGAAGCAGAAGGTGTCTGTACGCGTGCCAAGCATCCATCCGCGCTCGTAGCTTCCGTTGTCCTGGATGGCACTCACCATGGCGCCCCAGGGTTGGATGCGAGTCGGGTAAATCCAGGTTTCAACTGAAATCGACTCCGTCGGCAGCTGATTTGCGGCAGGCTGTTCTTTCGAGATTGTAGCGATTTTAATCTCGGTTTGCTTACCATCCAGGGCCAGGGCCTGGGGAGCCGATTCGGAGAAACGGGCAGGTCCAACAAGGGTTCCATGCCACGTTCCTGAAGTGGCCAGGAAACGACCTTCCCGGTGATGGTCGGCGTTCAGCTTCCACGCGTAACGCGGTCGCGGACTTGTTTCTTGCGCCACGGCGTGCGTTACGTTACCAGCCAGCAACAACAGGAGGATGGCCTGGCCGAGGTGGCGGCGAGGTGACCTGCGGAGGTGATCATTTGATTTCATAGTTAAGCCAGTATCTCGTGAATGACATTTCCGTGAACGTCCGTTAACCGCATGTCCCGACTGCTGAAACGAAAGGTCATCTTGGTGTGATCCATCCCCAGCAGGTGCAGCATGGTGGCGTGGAGATCATGGATCTCCACCTTCCGGTCAATCGCCTTGTAGCCGTACTCGTCGGTTGCTCCATACGTCATTCCGCCCTTGATGCCACCGCCTGCCATCCAGAGGCTAAAGCCAAAGGGATTGTGGTCTCGCCCGTTGCTTCCCTGTGCAAAGGGGGTCCGGCCAAATTCCCCGGACCAGATCACCAGGGTCGAGTCGAGTAACCCTCGCTGTTTCAGGTCGGCGAGCAGGCCTGCAATCGGTTTGTCCACGGACAGTGCGTTCTTGGTGTGACCATCCTTCAGGTTCGCATGCTGGTCCCAGCGATCCCCATTGCCCCCTGGGCAGGTGAGCTCGACGAACCGAACGCCTTTCTCGATCAGCCGCCTCGCGACCAGGCAATTGCGTCCGAACGTCTGGGTGTTCTTGAACTTGTCATTAATTCCGTACATGTCCAGCGTCGCCTTGGTTTCGTCGCCGAGATCCATCAGGCCGGGTACGGCCATCTGCATGCGATAGGCCAACTCGTAGTTGGAGATTGCTGACTCAATCTGACTCTCGGCGCCACGTTGCTGCAAACGGTCGCGGTCCAATCGATTGAGGATGTCGAGCTTGTTTTTCTGTATTAAATCGCTGGCTTCGGTGCGTCGGATGTTGGCGACAGGTTGCGGACTGGAGTTGAAAACCGAACCCTGGTAGGAGGCCGGCAGGAAGCCACTGTTGAAGTTGTCCTGGCCTCCCGGGGGAATCAGGCCGCCGTTGAGTACCACGTAGCCTGGAAGGTCCTGGCATTCACTGCCGAGGCCGTAGGTTACCCAGCTACCCATGCTGGGACGCCCTTGGATGCCAATACCTGTGTGAAGGAAATAGTTGGCATTAGTATGCTCGGAAAACTTGGAAGTCATGGATCGGATCACCACCATGTCGTCCACGTGTTGCCCGATGTGAGGAAACAGGTCGCTCACCGGCGTGCCTGATTTCCCGTAGGGCTTGAAATCCCAAAGGCTCTTGAGTGTCTTGCCAATGTTGTTGAACTGCGTAGGCTCGATCTTCATCCCAAAGGGTTTTCCGTTTTCCTTCTCTAGCCTCGGCTTGGGATCGAAGGTGTCGACCTGGGACGGACCGCCATCCATGTAAAGATAAATGATTTGCTTGACTGCCGGCTTGAAATGCGGCTGGCGAGGCTCAAAGGGATTCAACGCGGCTCGACGAATTGGGGCGCCGCTGGCAACCTTCGTATCCGCCATCAAGGCAGACAGGGCCACGGCACCAAAACCGTTGGCGCACTGCATGAGCATCTGACGACGCGATTGAGTGACTGGTGAAAAACGATGGCAGTGAGACATGTGAGGGTTTCCAAAAGGTTGGCGACCGGATGCCCTGGGGCTCAGTCGATAAAGATGAATTCCTTGGTGTTTACCAGGATGTGTGCGATGTCTTTCCAGATCCGTAGGTCATCGGCCTGCGATTCAGCGGGGATCTTCAGTGCTTTGCCCTGGGCGACAATGAACTGGGCAAACTGCTCCTGTTCAGAGACTGTCGGAGGGCGTGAAAACGCTGTTACATAGAGTTCCTCGAGCCGTGCGTGAAAACGTTCCTGCGGCGGCATGTCTTTCCACCTCGTATCAGACAGCAGGCGCTTGGCCCATAGTTCTGTCTGGCCGACCACGAAGGGGTCGTTCATCAGGATGAGTGCCTGAGCGGGTACGTTGGAAACGTTGCGGCGGCCGATCGAATTAAATGGTATCGGCATATCAAAGGTCACTAACATGGGATGGAGGAAATTGCGGCGAATCGAGAGGTAGATAGATCGTCGACCGTTACCGTCCAGTGGTCCATTGCCAGGGCGACCTCGGCCCTGCATGTGCTGGGTCAAAAAGATAGGGACGCTTGGACCATACATCTTGGTGTCGAGTCGGCCTGATAGTGCCAGTAACTGGTCGCGTATGATTTCGCCTTCCAGACGACGCACGGGTTTGTGGTGTAGCAAGAGGTTCGTGGCATCCGCCTGCTCTGCGCGGGAATTGCTGCGACTGGACATTTGGTAAGACTGCGAAAGTACAATGGTCTTGATCATGGTCTTGATCGACCAGCCATCTTGCTTGAAGGTACTGGCCAAGTGGTCAAGCAGGAGAGGGTGGCTGGGACGTTGGCCCAGGACTCCGAAGTTGTTCGTGGACGGAACGATGCCTCGACCAAACAGGTGGTGCCAGATTCGGTTGACCATGACCCGGGAGACGTAAGGGTTAACGTCCGAAAGAATGTGCTCGGCCAGTTCCAGGCGGCCACTACCGCTGCCTGTGGCAGGTTTGTTTTTCCCATTGAGGGCTTCCAGAAAACGCCGGGGGATCGTTCCGTTGGTTGCCTTGTGGTTACCTCGAATTAAAAGAAATTCATCCTCGGCAGAGCCATCCAGCATGGCGGGTGCCAGTCGGGATGTCGCTTGGATCTGCTGGATCAGTTGGTTACGCGATGCGATGAGAGGTCCACTCACTTTTTCCAGTTCAGCCGTGGCGAGTGGGTCCCCCAGGTAAAAAAGCTCGGGGTGCCGGTGGATCCATGTCAGCAAGGCCGCCTCGGGTGGAGTAAGTTTGCCGGGGGCGTTGGCCAATTGCTCTGAAACACGCTTCAGGGCGTCACGATAGGTGACGGCCAGGATTGCTGCTGAAGTAGCCTGGGGTGGTTGCAGGCGGGCGATCGCGAGCGGGTCGGGGCGATCGTCAGGTAGGGCGGGCGCCCGCGCTACCTCCACGACCATCAGCACCTCGGTTGGGGCGTTGCCGGCTCCGGTGATTTCCAGGTGGACCCGGTGGTCGCGATAGGCGGCCAGGTTCATGGTCACCCACTGAAGCTTTCCCTCGTTGTTCTTGAAGGAAGTTGTCAGTACGCGGTGCAGCGGTCCCTGGATGACGGCATGGGAGTCGACTGCCGCGTAGATGTGGCCACCCCCTCGCACCAAGATATGCACGCTCCCGTGTTGCACGGTAAAGGTGGGGGTGCGATGGGTTTGGCCTGACCGGATGAACTTACCTAGTGCCCCCACATCCGGTTGTTGACCGGCCTGGTGATTGAGCCTAGCCCAATCCGCGGCGCGAACAGCGGCAGCGCGGCCGAAAATCCGGGTGATCGGGGACTTGGCGTCCGGTGAAAGCGTGATCTGGCCCACGCGTCGCGGAGAGGGGCCGAAGGCCGGTCCATCGGTTTTAAATTCCGGGGTGGGAAGGGTTGCGTAGTCAACAAGGAGCCGAGCCTCTTCCGGGAGCGACCAAGTAGTGGCAACGCGTTGCTTCCAGGTCTCCAGTTGCTTGCGAACGGCCTCGTCGGTCGGCAGGGAATTTCCGGCCGCGGGGATTAATTGGGCCCAGTTGTAGAAAGGGTCGTTGTGGTTGTCACGTTCGGCCAGCAGGTGCCGGGTCCAGGCCAGAGCAATGGCAGGGTTGAGTTTGGCCTTGCGAGCTTCCGCGTCAACGTGGGCTTGCTGGTTGGCAGCCAGTTGCTGGTGTGGACGTCGCACGCCGGGTGGCTGGTCCGTGAAGACAACATGGTCCAGGCCGATGTTACCCCACGCCCCGGTCACCTCGTCCACCACTTCGATACTTAAGAGTTGTCCGCGGAATGGGCCGACATCAAGCCAGCGGGTTTCCATGCGATTATTGTTTTTGCCGGTGAGCGTACCCACGATCTTGTCGTCCCGCATCAGATTGATGCAGGTTTTGCCGCGGTGTGCTCCGCCACCCACCAGCATGCGGATGTAGCGATGGTTTACGGTGAAGGGAGGTGAGGTGAGTTTTCCACGAGCTCCATCATCGTGTCTTACGTCCGTGCCGTTTCGAAGGCTGTGTGAATTGACGAAAAATTTGCCGGCGGGAGAGACGTCCCCCTGGTGTTTGCCAATTGTTTTCGCCGTGTTCGGTCGATCCCCAAAGGCGGTTCCAGTCGTTTTCCAGTCACCGTAGGTGCCGCCCTCGAAATCCATGAAGACGACATCCTTGGAAGGGTCACCTGCGTGTGGGGCCGGTAAGGTGCCGATCGTCTGGAGGGAAAAGAGAAGATAGTCCTCAAGCCGGGCGAGTGTCTTTTGGCGGGCTGCAGCGGTGGCTGTTACCAGTAGTGGTTGGGCCTTTTCCTGGAAAGAGGCCAGCTGGCGGGCTACCTTGAGGTTAGTCTGTAGTGTGTCAAAGCGAACCTGGCGGTAACCGGAACTCTGCAGGTATCCAGCCAGTGCGTAATAGTCTTTCTGGGTAATGGCGTCAAACTTGTGATCGTGGCAGCGTGCGCAGGAAACAGTGAGGCCGAGGAACGTCTTGCACATGACGTCGATCATGTTGTCGTAGCGGTCCAACTCGTCCTGCCGGATGTCCACCGGGGAATGAACCCATTCGCCTAGAAACCAGAAGCCCGTTCCCAGGATCGACTCGTTAAAACCTTCGGTGGCGTGGGATCGTGGATTGGGGAGCAGGTCTCCTGCCAGGTGTTCCCGAACAAACTGGTCGTAGGGGAGATCCGCGTTGAGTGCACGGATGACATAATCTCGATACTGGTGTACGTTCGCCGCGTTGTAATCGAATTCGTGTCCGCGCGATTCCGCGTAGCGGACCAGGTCGAGCCAGTGTCTTCCCCAGCGCTCACCGAAATGAGGTGATTTTAACAAGCGGTCCACAAGTGCTTCATAGGCGTCGGGTGTCTCGTCGGCAAGAAACGCTGTAGTCTGCGCGAGCGTAGGTGGCAGGCCCGTGAGATCCAGGTGGAGACGCCGAATTAGATGGTGGCGTTCCGCACGTGGCGCCGGTTTGAGACCCTCTTTTTCGAGCCGGGAAAGAATGAAACGGTCCAGGTCCTGTCGGGGCCAATCAGCATCCTGGATCGTAGGTAACGCTGGGCGCACGACCGGACGCCACGACCAGTGCGACTGCCGTCGAGATGCCAGGTCAAATTCCTCCACGGTCGCGGTTCCCGTCGGACCTTTTTCGGTCGGCCAGGGTAGTCCCATTTCGACCCAGCGCACGAGCGTGGCGATTTCCGCTGCCGGTAACTTGCCGGCCGGAGGCATTTGGTAGAGGTCGCCGTAGTTGACGGCATCGATGAGCAGGCTGGCTGACGGTTTCTTGAAATTGACTGCAGGGCCCGTGTCACCACCGCGAAGGACTGCCGCGCGTGAGTCGAGCCGTAATTCTCCCTTCAGTTTTTTGCTTGTTGCGCTGTGGCAGGAATAACAGCGTTGCACGAGCAGGGGCCGCACTTCCTTCTCGAAAAATTCAAGCTGGGGAGCCGTAAAGGCGATCGTGTCGGTTGGCTCGTCAGCACGCGTGGACAACGCAGGTAGGGCACAGAGCAGTGCCAGGCAGGTGGCAGGCCAGTAGGGTGTTCGGGTTGCAAATGGCATCGCTGCATCGTCCTCCTAGACGGCAAATGTCTGTGGAGTCGGCGAAAGTGCGTAACTCGTGACACCCCAGAGACTAGCGTAAGATTATAGCTTTCCTCAGCAGATGCGTCAAAATGATGCCGACCGAAGGCTCTGCTGGAGGTCCGTAGCGAGCGTAGTCAGGGGGGGTGCTTTACTCGCTGGAAGCAGCGGCGGATGGGTCATCGCCCGAAGATAGCGGGCTAGCGGTTGTTTCGGAACCCGGCTCATCGGCCACGGGAGATGGGGTGGGCTGTGGTTGAGCGACCTGTGTGCGACGTATTCCATCCAGGATCAGTTTCATAGAGATACGCTCATTTTCGGGGTGTCCGAACTGGCAATCACAGACGTTGGCGGTCGAGGTGCCGTCGGTCTGAATGCGGCGGGAACAAGCCGGACATTCCCAGGTGCGCCGGAGCGTGTATTTAAGTCGTTCGTAGGGACCCTTCATGGGCAATTCTCGAAGCCAGGATAGTTGGAAGATGACTTTCAGTGCATGTTTCCGAGCCCGCATGGTTGCAAAAACCCTGTCGTTGTTGATCATACAGGTTATCGTCCGTTGAATCCAGCTTCCCGGTAACTAACGTAATCACATCATGTGGAGAAAAGTTATGAACTTTCCGGAAGGTGGGCTGGACGTTCTTGTGATCGCAGCGCATCCCGATGATGCGGAACTGGGTATGGCCGGCGGTATCTTGCAATTGAAACAGGAAGGCCAGGCCGTGGGTATCCTGGATTTAACCGACGGTGAACCTACTCCGCACGGTTCGGTCGAGTTGCGTAGCCAGGAAACGGCTGCCGCTAGTGAGATTCTGGGGATCGATTGGCGAGGTAATCTCGGTTTGCCAAACCGGAGCCTGGAGGCCAGCCTGGAAGCACGCGGTCAGTTGGCCGAAGTGATTCGGCAAACACGGCCACGTTGGCTGTTTGCACCCTATGGCGTCGATGCCCACCCGGATCACGTCGCTGCTACGGAGCTGGTCCAAGCGGCCCGATTTTGGGCGAAATTGACCAAGTCCAACCTGGCCGGCGAGCCGCACCATCCGGAGCGCATCTATGATTACTACAGCGTGCACCTCAAGCACGCCGCCCAACCGGCGTACGTACTTGACATCAGCCAGCACTGGGAGCAGAAACAAGCTGCTCTGGCCTGTTACCAGAGCCAATTCGTGACCGGCCGTAGCAACCAGCCGGTCAGCTTCCCGGAGCAGCTCCAAACGCAGGCTGCCTACTGGGGGCAACTCATTGGCTGCCAGTACGGGGAACCCTATGCGAGCTGCGAACCGCTGGGTTTGTCCGGTTTTTCGCAGTTTATTTGAAGTGTGATAGCAGGTTCGTGGCAGCACGTTTGCGCTCGGTGTTTACGAAAGCGAGCGAAGTTAAACCGGTTGTACTGGTCAAGCGACCCCTCTGAGGGCCGGTAAATGCCGTTAATTCTTACCTAGAGGGGAGCTTTTTCGCTGATCCGAGTCAGCCCACCAGGCCGTTCGTTTTCCCAGCCTTGACGGTTCGATTCATCTTGCCGGATTGCTAGCGAACCTGGGACGGATGCTCACCAAACGTAAGTGGTGAAACGGGGGGGCTCCGGCCGATAGAAACGTTAGACGCGCTGGGGAGGAACGGCGGGTTGAAACAGGGAGACCGATGGAGCGGTGCCTGGCTTGTTTGGAAAGGAATCTTGGGAATGCGTGACATCAACGTACTGGCACTGGTCAAGGGTGAGGAACGGTATGTCTTCCTGTTTGACGACAAGCACCGCAGCGAGACGCTTCGTATGTTGGGCCGCTACGCCTCGAACCCTGAACTAAGTTTCACATGGTACGACGCTGCCGTTCTCAGTCAGAAGGTACGGGCCATTAGCCAGGTGGCTGATGAGCCCAAGGCGGAGATGCCTACCGCGCGGTTTCAATTGCCGCAGCCGAGCGATGAACCCGGCTATGACGACGCGGCCTAACGAGTAACGGGTTGCTTGGGATTTCGGATCCAGCAAGGAAGGCTCGTGCATGAAATCGGCCATCAGTCGTTTTCTTCGGTACCTGGACGTCGAGCGAAATGCGTCGGAGCATACCCTGAAGAGCTATCGGGAAGATCTTTTCTCGTTGGTGGAATACCTGTCGTTGGATGATAACCAGGTTCCACGTCCGAATTCCGTGACGCCGCTGGACCTGCGGGGATACGTGTCTGCGTTGCACGAGGCGGGTTACGCGCGGGCGACCATCTCACGGCGACTGGCCTCTTTGCGAAGTTTCTATCGTTACGCCCAGCGTCAGGGTTTGGCAGAACATAATCCAGCAAAGCCGCTGCGAAACCCGCGGCGAGAGAAGAAGCTTCCACATTTTCTCAGTTCGGATGAAATCGGACGATTGCTGGCTGCACCCAGTTCACATGAAATGCTCGGGCTTCGCGATCGAGCGATCCTGGAGACAACGTATTCAGCTGGCCTGCGCGTTAGCGAACTCGTGGGCATGAATGATGAGGACCTTGATTTTGGATCAGGCCTGGTGCGTATTCGGGGAAAAGGTCGCGTCGAACGCCTCTCACCACTGGGGTCGTTCGCCACCCGGGCCTTGCAGCGGTGGCTGAAGAAGCGTTCGCTGGCGGCTGACCAGCGTGGAGATATCGGGACACCTGTCTTCGTCAATAAGTATGGCAGGCGACTGAGTAGCCGGAGCGTGGCACGAATGCTCGAGAAGTATCTCAAGCTGACTGGGTTGGATGCACGCACCACGCCGCACACGTTGCGGCACAGTTTTGCCACGCACCTGGTCGACCGCGGTGCTGACATTCGGAGCGTGCAGGAATTGTTGGGGCACAAGAGCCTGATCACGACGCAGATCTATACGCACCTGAGTACTGCGAATCTCAAGGCGACGTACGAGAAAGCGCACCCACGCGCGCGTTAGTGCTCTGGCCAACGTGGGTTAGATCAAGCCGCGACGTACGGCCCAGACGGCTGCCTGGGTGCGATCATTGGCGTCTACCTTGCGGAGTATGTTTTGCACATGCTCCTTGACCGTCTCAATGCTGATGCCCAGCGAGCGACCGATTTCTCGATTGCTGAGGCCCAGGGCGATGTGTCGTAGTACCTGCAATTCCCGATTGGTAAGTGGGATGTCGTTCGTGTCGGAACGATCCTTGCGGCGGGCCATCGACGATTTGAGTCTCTGGAGAAGACTGGTTTCCGGCGGCTCTTCACCGCGGGCGGCCCGCAGGATAGCCGTTGTGAGTTGGTGACGGTTGGCTCCCTTGAGAACGTAATCAGCGGCTCCCATCGCAATGGAGCGTGCAATGTAAGTAGGATTGTCGTAGGTTGAAAATACCACGACCTGCGTCTCGGGACTTGCCTCGCGTATTTTTTCTATGACCAGTAAGCTATCGCGGGGTGGCATGCGAACGTCCGTCAAAATCACGTCGGGACGGTGTTCCAGGGCCAGCGCCAGTGCCTCGTCGGCATTGGTGGCCTGCGCGATGATTTCGATTTCGGTGCCTTCCAGCATTGCCAGCAGGCCCGTGCGAACCAGTTCGTGATCGTCGGCAATGAGAAGGCGAATTGACATGCGTGAAATTCTCGTCCTTTACTTCGCCGTCGGTCGGGGCGGAACAGGGCGGCCGTTGGGGGCCCCCCGGGGGCGTTACGGCCTTTGGGTGGCTAGGCGGTTCCCCATCAGGGGCATCGTGGACCGTTGAAAACCCCTCTCTTTGGGTGGCTCTCAACGGCTATATGCCTATCATACCATCGCGTTTACCGAATCCTAGGCCTCAGTTTTCGCGTTTCCTGGAAAAAATGAATCTCGCTAAAAGCCACCCAGCATGCGACTTGCGGCGACCTGTCATGCCACTCCTGCGGAATTTAACGGCTCCCATAGCTGGTAATCGTAAAAGCGGCTGCACTTACAACGGTTTCTGATTGGATCTAATCGGGGGGTAACGTAAATACTTACGTATTCACCGTCAGCAGGTACTCGCCCGACCGTCGTGCTGGAACTTTGTTGGCGGCCTTCTCATGTTCGAGGGAAACCCATGTCCAAGACCCGGTTACTACTTGTAGATGATGATCGCCAGGTCCTGGAATCGATGGATGATTGGTTGACCGGCCAGAATTACCTTGTGGAAACCTGCAGTGACTATGAGACGGCCTTGGCAGCGGTTGAGCGAGGTGGCTTTGACGTGCTGCTGACCGATTTGCGACTGGGAAGCTTCAGTGGTTTAGATCTGCTGGAGGTGAGCCGGCTTCTTTATCGGCAAGTTCCCGTGATTCTTCTGAGTGGGTATGCGACATTAGACACAGGAATCGAGGCGATTCGAGGTGGCGCCTTTGACTTGCTGCAGAAACCCTTGCTTGACGAAACATTGCAGGATGCGATCAATCGCGCTCTGCTGCCCCCTACCGAGCAACCGGACTGCAACAAGCCGCTGGAGCAATCGGCTGGTACCAGCGTAATTGGTGAATCGCGATCCCTGCGTGAAACGTTCGATGTGATAAATCGGGTTGCCGATACGCAGACGACGATTTTGGTTACGGGTGAAAGCGGTACGGGGAAATCATTGATCGCCCGAGAGATCCACAAGCAAAGTAGTCGCAGTCACCAGCCTTTCGTGGAGGTCGCCTGTGGAGCTCTTTCTGATACCTTGTTGGAAAGCGAACTATTTGGTCACGTGACCGGTGCCTTCACGGGCGCTGTCGTCGACAAGGAAGGTAAGTTTTCGTTGGCAGACGGCGGTACGCTGTTCCTGGACGAAATCCTGACAGCCTCGCCTCGTATGCAAGTCAAGTTGTTGCGAGTTCTACAGGAATTCGAATTCGAGGCGGTTGGGGACACGAAGACCCGCAAGGTTGACACGCGAGTGATTTTGGCGACGAACGAGGACTTGCCACAGGCGGTTCGCGATGGTCGTTTTCGACAAGACCTCTATTACCGTATCAACGTGATCAACCTCGAATTGCCACCACTTCGCAGTCGTCTTGATGATATTCCCGAGCTCTGTAACCATTTCGTGCAGTTGGTCTGTCGAGAAACCGGTAAGGTGACCTCCGGTTTCAGCGACGAGGCTGTGGCATTGATGCAGGATTACGGGTGGCCGGGTAACGTCAGGGAACTGCAGAACGTCGTGGAGCGAGCGGTGCTCCTGGGCGGTGACGATTGCCTGGGAAGTGCTGACCTACCAGCGGAAATGCGGGGGCCACGGGAAGGGATGGAGCAAGGTTATGGGCATGGCCAAACGCTCAAGGAGGCTCTCGAGAACCCGGAAAGGGAAATTATTCGCCAGGTACTGGAGACTTTCGGTGGAAATCGGAATCAGACGGCCGATGCTCTCGGGATCAATCGGACCACCCTGTATAAAAAAATGAAACGCCTGGGGTTGGATGCCTCTCCCCTGCCCGTCTCGTTCCCGGCGATTCCGTCTTCTTCGCAAACAGAAGTACCCATCTCGGTGTAAGAGCGTTTGACTCCAGGTCGCGCTCATCTTTCTGACAACGCGATCCTGGGTGTGTAAAAACACTCTCTGTTTACACCTTCCAGGCTTAATCTTGTGGAAGAGACTATCGATCGTTTACGATATTCATCGTTGGTGTCGTTCGTGTTCCTCTTGATGATGCGTGGAGGTGGATCGTGCAAAAGCGATGGCGAGGTTCCCTGCTGGATCGGTATCTTGGGATCGTGGTGGCAGTTGCCATCCTCGTGACCGGTCGCGACTCATTTCTCTCCGCGATAGAAATTCCTCCGCAGCCAGGGATCGACGGGCACGGAAAGTTTCTGCATGACCTGGCGTACCAGCTGAGAGGGTCGCAAGCGGAATTGAACCAGATTGCGGCTACCCAAAAACTCGCCTTCGAAGAACATGACGTACCTATCATCGTGGTCACGATCAACCGGATGTCGGATTACGGCTATAGCGGGGCGAACATCCAGCCGTTTGCCAAGCGGTGGTTTAATGCGTGGGAGATTGGCACGATGGACCGACCTGGTGGCCATAACCGGGGCATCCTGGTCCTCGTGTCGGTGAAGGATCGCAAGGGACGCATTGAACTGGGCGGCGACTGGGGCTATCGCTATGACAGGTCATGCCAGGATATCATGGATAACTTGATGATCCCACACTTTAAAGGTGGGGATTATGCAGCGGGGTTGGCCGCGGGTGTAAAGGGCCTTGGGAAACTTGCCACGATCGGTCCGCAAGGAACGCCGCCCCGCTTTCGCTCCCGGTCAAAGCCCCGTACTAGCGGTAGATCGAATTCAGATGAGAATCCGCTTAGTGCCCTCTGCGCGTTTGTAATTATTGGGATCGTTATTGTCGGGCAAGCATTGGGAATTATTCCTAGAGGAAGTGGCGGCGGTGGTGGTGGATACAGTGGTGGAGGTTTCAGTGGGGGCTCCAGTGGAGGTGGCGGTGCGAGCGGTAGTTGGTAGCCATTTCACCCGTCTTTTTTCGCGCTGGTAATTGCCGGAGACTTATTATGACAATCATGACGCCCTGTCGAAAACGGCTACTGGTTACCGTGCTGGCCACTATGCTTGCCGGGCATACGTTTTCGCTGCGGGCGATAGAAATTCCCTCGCAGCCAGGCTTCGACGGGCACGGAGAGTTTGTGCATGACCTGGCGAACCAGCTGACAGGGTCGCAAGCGGAAATGATCGAGATTGCGGCTATCCAAAAACTCGCCTTCGAAGAACATGACGCACCGATCATCGTGGTCACGATCAACCGGATGTCGGCTTACGGCTATAACGGCACGGACATTCAACCGTTTGCCAAGCAGTGGTTTAATACGTGGGAAATTGGCACGATGGACCGACCTGGTGGCCATAACAGGGGCATCCTGATCCTCGTGTCAGTAAAAGATCGCAAGGGGCGCATTGAACTGGGCGGCGACTGGGGCCATCGCCATGACAGGTCATGCCAGGAGATCATGGATAACTTGATGATCCCACACTTCAAAGATGGGGATTATGCAGCGGGCATCACGGCCGGCGTGAAGGCGCTTGGCCAAATCGCTGCGAAGGGCCCGGCTGGCACACCACCGAGTTTCCGATCGTGGGGAGCCTGGTTCATGATTGGTCCGACTGCACTCGTAGAGGTGCTGGGACTGTTTATTGAAACGTTCGGGGGATTGGCCGTGACGGCCATCATCGTGGTTGTGATTGTCGTACTCGAATGCTGCGGCATCGAAGTTTGCGGATCGGGTGATGGCGATACCTCGAGTGGCTGGGGGGGAGGAGGCTACAGTGGCGGAGGTTACAGTGGTGGAGGCTTCAGTGGTGGTTCCAGTGGCGGCGGCGGAGCAAGCGGTAGCTGGTAGGTAGCTGCCGTTGAAAAAGCGTAAGAATACAAAAGGAGAATTGCAATGGTAATCGCAACCAGGTACCTCAACCCGGGAGAGATCCAGGAGTTGGAAACGGCAATCGCGACCGTGGAACAGGAAACGTCGGCCGAGATCGTTTGCGCGGTGGCGACCGAATCCGGACGTTATGATCGCCCGGAGGCGATGGTGGGGATCCTGTTTGCGGTAGTGTCCTTACTGCTGTTTAACCTGGCGGTCCCGTACGGGGGAACCAAGGTGGAAACGCCAGCCGCTGGTGAGGAACGCGGGGGTGTGGCGGTTGGCTGGACGGATGTGGAATCGCTCCATGTTTCAGTCCAGGTTTTGTCACTTGTTCTAGGGTTTGTCGTCGGCAACCTGGTGGGATCCTATTGTGCTCCGCTGCGGAGGTTGCTGACACGCCGCCGCTGCATGGAAAGCGAGGTTGCCCGTTCGGCTGCCTTTGTTTTTGCGCAGCAGCGGATCGCCTCGACGCGGAATGCGGGTGGGCTACTGTTGTTTGTGTCGCTTTACGAACGAAGGTTTGTCGTGCTGGCCGATGTGGGAGTCGTGGCGGCCACGGGGCAAGAGTTTCTCGATGGGCTCCGTGACCAGGGTGTGGCGGCTTTGCGTTCTGGTAAACCCGACCAGGCGCTGATCGAGGCAGTTAAGGCCGCTGGGCAGGTACTTAAGGACAAGCTCCCGGGGGAAAGCAGTTCAACGGACGATGACAACGAATTGTCGAATCATGTCATCATGATTCACCCGAGGCCCTAGTCCCCTCGTCCGGGGAAGAATGGCTGGCAACGACTGCTTGTCGTTTGCAAATTATTCGATACGCTGGGGTCTTTGAAATCGCCCACCCGACTGGCAAACCCGTGACGGGTGTGGTACGAGAGGTGTTTTAAATCTGGCGGCGTATCGAAACGGCGCAGAATCCTTGTAGGTTGCTGAGGCAAGTTCCATGAAAATACATGAATTCCAGGCCAAACAGTTGTTTCGCGATGCCCAGGTTCCGGTCCTGGAAAATATCGTCGTGACCAGTTCCGCGGAGGCCGCGGAGGCCTATACCAAGCTGGGCGGTTCGCTGGCCGTCGTGAAAGCCCAGATTCACGCGGGTGGGCGTGGCAAGGGTACCATCCAGGAGAAACCTGAACAGCACGGGGTTCAATTGGTTCACAGTGCCGAGGAAGCGGCCGACGTCGCCGAAAACCTGCTGGGCAACAAGCTGGTTACGATTCAAACGGGCCCTGCCGGTCAGGAAGTACGCCAGGTACTGGTGGAGGCCGGGTGTGATATCGAGCGAGAGCTCTACCTGGGGATCGTGCTGGATCGAGCGCGGTCGATGCCGGTGTTGATGGCTTCTTCGGAAGGCGGCGTCGAGATTGAGAAAGTGGCCGCGGAAACTCCCGAGTTGATTCACAAGGAATATTTTCATCCGGACATCGGCTTGCAGCCGTTCCAGGTTCGGCAACTGTGCGCTCGCCTGGGTATTACCGGCAAGACCGTGCGGTCGGCTGACAAGTTTATGCGAGCCCTGTGCCGCATGTACGTGGAAAGCGATTGTAGTCTCGTGGAAGTGAATCCCATGGTGATTAACACCGACGGGGAATTGATCGCGCTGGATGCGAAGGTGACCTTCGACGATAACGCGATGTTTCGGCATGCCGCTCTCGAAGAATGGCGAGACCTTGCCGAGGAAGACCCGGCCGAGGTGCGAGCCGGTAATGCGGGGCTCAGCTACGTGAATCTTGAGGGTAACATCGGTTGCCTGGTGAATGGGGCCGGACTGGCCATGAGCACCATGGATATCATCAAGTTGCATGGAGGCCAGCCAGCTAATTTCCTCGATGTTGGTGGCGGTGCAAACACCGAACAGGTAACGGAAGCGTTTCGAATCCTCCTGGACGATCCCAGTGTGAAGGCGGTGCTGGTCAACATCTTCGGCGGCATCGCACGGTGTACAACCATCGCCCAGGCGATCCTGGAGGCATCCCGGGAGGTTGGTTTCAGCGTTCCGCTGGTGGTTCGGCTGGAAGGAACCGAGGTCGAGGAGGGTCGTAAGCTGCTGGAAGAAAGTGACGTGGAAATCATCTCGGCGATGGATCTGACCGACGCCGCAGAAAAAGTGGTGCAGGCCGCCTCGGCCTGAGGGTAACAAGCGACGTAAGCTAATCTTATTCGACCAGGTAGAGAAGACACATGAGCATCTTGATTAACAAAGAAACACGAGTTATTTGCCAGGGAATTACCGGAGGCGCCGGTGGTTTTCATACCAAGGGGTGCCTGGAGTACGGGACCCAGATGGTGGGTGGTGTCACCCCCGGCAAGGGAGGCCAGTCAGTCGAGGGTCTGCCGGTCTTTGATACGGTGGAACAGGCCGTCGCAGAAACGGGCGCCAACGCAACCATGATCTTTGTACCGGCTCCCTTTACCGCCGACGCCGTCCTGGAAGCGGTGGATGCCGGTATCCAGGTCATCGCCGCCATTACAGAGGGCGTTCCTGTCATGGATATGGTGCATGTTTTCGAGGTGGTCAAGGAAGCGGGCGTTACGCTGATTGGCCCCAACTGCCCTGGTTTGATCACACCCGGCGAATGCAAGATGGGCATCATGCCTGGCTATATCCACCAGCAGGGTAAGATCGGTGTCATGAGCCGTAGCGGTACGTTGACGTACGAGGCAGTCTGGCAGACCAGTAACCTCGGTTTAGGACAGTCGACCTGTGTCGGTCTCGGCGGTGACCCGATCGTCGGCACCTCGTTTATCGATCTCCTCAAGCTTTACCAGGAAGACGACCAGACCGAGGGAATCCTGATGATTGGCGAAATCGGTGGTTCTGCAGAAGAGGAAGCTGCTGCCTACGTCAAGGAACATGTGAGTAAGCCCGTGGCAGCCTTTGTCGCGGGAAGAACCGCTCCTCCTGGCAAACGCATGGGTCATGCCGGCGCGATTATCTCTGGTGGCAAGGGAACGGCAGAAGAAAAGATCGCGGCGCTCGAGGGTGCCGGTATCGAGGTTGCCCAGAGTCCGGCCGACATGGGCGAGGCCGTCCAGCGAGCGATGCAGAAGGCCTGACCTGCGGCGGTTAGTTCTTAAAGACTAGTTGCCGAAGGAGAAACCCCAGCCAACACCACGTCGATAAGGTACCGGCCGGCGGTAATAGTAGGGCGCCGGTGGTGAAACGTAATGGTGCTCCACGTGGGTGGTCCGCGGTGCGGGTCGCCGGGTCGCCTTGCGGCTCTCCTGGTAGTGGGTCTGCATGGCCTTGATCACGGAAGGTTCGACATTGGCCTGGGTCATCTGGATAATGTCGTCCGTTGAGATGTGATGGGCCGAGCCATGCGTCTTGATGTGGTCAGTGATGACAGCGGCATCGACTCCCGATGCGGACATCGACAGGACGTCTGACACGCTGACGGCATTCGCCTGCCGCTGTTGATCGCGGGCTATGACAGCCTGCTCGTGTTCGATTTCAGCGTCCACCGAATCTCCAATGGCACTGCCGGCGAGAGCACCGATCGTGCCGCCCACAAGGGCTCCGCCCACGGGATTGTCTTCAGCCAGCACGGCTCCGGTGGCCGCGCCCAAGAGGCCGCCCGTGGTGCCGCCGCGGTTGGCATGGGTCCCCATCGTCGGACAGCCGACGGTGATGGGAAGAAGAGTAAGTACCAGTAGGGTCAACGTGAGACGCATGAGCCAATCTCCAACGAGAAAAAGTCCGGTTTCAGGGTGCGGATATTCTCAATCTTGGCCTGCGGCGTCAAGGGCAGTTTGGCGGCCTGAAGCTATGCCTTCAGCGTCTCTGCAAAGCATTCACGGGTCAATTCCCACATGCGGTCGCTCAGGATGTGACCGCTCCCCTCCTCGATATAGTGAGTAAAGTTCTTTTCCGCATGCTGGGCTTCATAGGCCCGGGCAATGACCTGGATGCCCCGTCGCACCTCGTCGATGGGACTGCCGCCGTCCTTTTCGCCGAAATTCATATGCAGGCGACGCGGTGCGATCAAAGCAGCGATATCGGGAGTGTCGGCCTCGGGATAGATGCCGGGTACGTAGTTCGGGAAGCAGTGCAACATCTCCTCGCGGTGAATGCCTGCGTAGGTTGGCAGGCAGCAGTTACCGACAAGGGCCTTTAGGCGTGGTTCCCAGGGGCCCACCAGCCAGAGATGGGTGGAACCCATGGAGTGTCCGTAGCAACCGATGCGGTCGTCCAGGACCTCGTCACGGCTTTGCAGGTAATCAAGAGCTCGTCGCATGTCGAGGATGTTTTTCCAGGCCATGCAACGCCCTTCGACAACGTACTTCAGGAATAGGTAACGTTCAAGGTTTCGTCCCTTGAGCTTATAAGGCTTTTCGCGCTCCTCGAAGCCAAGTGCGTCAGGGCAGAGAACCACGTACCCTTCCCGGGCCAGGGCCGCACCCGTATGGTGCATCTTACTGCCGGCCAGGCCAGCCGGTTCTGATTTCCCCAGGTGCCACTGGCCTGCATGTTGATGCCAGACGCATACCGCCGGTGCCGGCTTGGTGCTACTCACCCCATCGGGTACCAGCAGCATGGCCGGAATCGCATCCCCCGGTTCCGCCTCGTAGGTCAGCGTCTCGATTCGATAGCCGTCTTCTTGTTGGGTCTTGGTGACTTTGGGTTTCAAGGGGCATGCTGCGGGCCATTCGCCGCCCAGGCCCTTGAGTAGTCGATCACGAAAATCGGCGGGTGCCATGGCTCAGCTCTCCGTTGGTGAAGGGAATGAATGCCGGGCTTCCTCTTGTGGCGGTAGTTGCGTCAAGCCGTCCTTGAGTTCGCGTAAATCGTCGCAACGCTGCTTGATGAACTTTAGCATCTTATCGAACGGCTTGGGGTCAGCGTCCCACTGCGACTTCAGTTGCGTGACACGGTCCCCTAGGGAATCCCATTTCGGGAGCATCGTGGTATTGATGGTGTCAGCAAAGGTGGTGGCAAGGGCGGGGACGCCCGCGGCGTCTGCTGCCATGGTTTCCTTGAGGCGGCGCTGAGAATCGTTACTCCAGTTGCGGGTTTCTTCGGCGTAGTTGTTTATTTCGGTCTCTAAGATGTAGGCCTTCTCGAGGATAGCCAGGCGGTCGACAGGTGCGACTGGCGCTTGTTGGAGGCCGATGTAGATGATTCCCAGGCTGAGTCCCAGGGCGAGTGCGTTGCGAACGATGCGTGTGGCCACGGCGGTATCGGTGATGGGCCGACGGAGAATGGCTCCCAGCAGAAGACCGGCAACCAGGCCGCCGACATGGGCTGCCATGTCGATGCCAGGAATCATGAAACCAAGGACGAGATTAAGCAGTAGGATCTTGCTGACACTGACGAGCAGCGGTTTAAAGATATCCAGTCCGCCATCGGAATTGCGATAGAGGAACGCGACCAGCCCACCAAAGGTACCAAAGACCGCGCCCGAGGCACCGGCACTGACGACCGAGGAGTTGTAGTAAACGCTGACGAGGCTGGCGATGACGCCGGAGCCCAGGTACAGCACCAGGAAACCAACGTTTCCAGTCAGTCGTTCCAGGATGTTGCCAATTTGCCAGAGAACGAACATGTTCATGCCGATATGGATCAGTCCAATATGCAGGAATGTGCAGCTAAGCAATCGCCACGATTGGCCGTCCAGTGTCTGGGGACCGGAGTTGGCGCCCCAGGCGATCAGGTCGGTCACCGTCGGGGACATGAAATTTACGCCGGTGGCCACCATTGCCACGTAGATCAGGACGTTGAGTGCTACCAGCACGGGGGTGACCAGGATGCGAGGAGTCGCCCTAAAAAGTGTCTCTCGCAACTGAATGGCCTGCCGGTATTCGTTACGCTGGGAGCTGTCGATGGCAAACTGGTCGAAGGCCTGTTGGTAGTCCTTGAGTTCCTCTGGGAGAAGGCCGTTTTCATCGGCCACCATGTCCATGGAACGCAGGAGTTCTTCCTGGTTGTACTGCTCGAAGAACTCGTCGCGATCAGGTGTGTCGTTGTTGTCGGAAGGAGTCATGCCAGGGGTCCATGTCGAGGGGGGCGTGAGACGCGGCGCGGTGCCACGTCACGTAGTGTAACGCAGAATGGTCAGAAACTCACGCCTTGACGCGTTGAACGGTATAGCTGTGGTGTTTCTTGCCTCCCTTGAAGACCTTCCACGGTAGGCGCTTTGAAAAATCAGTGTGCAGCCGATTGGCACGCTGTGCTGAGGCTGGGCCTGCATGGACATCCAGCAGGTAGCGAATGGTCAGGGGCTTTTCTTTCTGGAGCATGATCGGTGCGTTGAAACAGAGGGAGGCACCCATCCAGCCATCTTCGCGGACGTGCCAGTGCGTGGGTTGGCCCGGGTTACCTGGGTGGTCGAGAAAGGTGATGCCTTCGGTGGTATTTCCCTTGCCTGTGGAGACCGGTCCACTGTAATCCATCCAGCGAGCCGGCTTTCCGAAGATAGCCGGCTCCCCCACCTGGCCTTCACTGTTGGTTAGTGTGCCACCGCCGAAGTAAGCAGAAATGTTCTTGGCAACACGTACGGCCAACATGCCAAAGTTTGTCTGCTGTAGTTCGAGTGTCGCAGCCGTGGGAATGAAGGTGGCTTGTAACTCCAGCTGATATTGTCCCGACTCATCCGGTTGCAATGCCGCGACGAGGACCTGTTTCATGAGGGGTTGTGGGTCATGCCCGTCGTACCAGCCGATCTCGCTGGCCATCACCGATTCATCGTCGCCGTCGACGTAAACGAGCCAGCCGTGCTGGCGGATGTGAGGTTCCTTGCCATCCGCCCAGAAATCCATGCCCAGGACCTTGTTGTGCGCGAACCAGACGCTGCGATGATGATCGTGGTTCGAGGCTCCAGGATGCCCCATGCGGGTCAGGGAACTGCCAGAGGGTCCGTTGAGCGGATAAAAGAACGGTCGTGGGTAGTCCGAGTTGAAGTGCCAGCGGGTTTTCTCCTGTCCTCCCACGCGGAAACTGGCCTGTTGGTCAGGCAGAGGGATGATCTCGCAATGCGGAAACTTGTAATCAGTGGCCATCGAATCGTCTCCCGTGGGGTGCAATGGTTTTCCATTAGTTGTAACCGTTTACCGCTGCCTCGTCAGCAACCGGCGAAAATGTTGCCGCACCTCGTCGCCACTGGTTCCACGAAAAGGTACAATCAGGGTCAGGATTGTAATGTCCTGCTTACTGGTGATGACTCCTAACTCGAGGTTTTCTGCAGATGCGCACTTTCAAAGAACGTTTGGCCGCTGATGAAATAATCCGTGTTTTTGCTCTGGGTCGCATGGTCCAGCCACTGATGGTGGAAATGTTTGGTCTGGCCGGTGGGTACCATGGACTCTGGATCGACCAGGAACACGTTACCCATACCACGCCGGAACTGGCATCCGTAGCACTCGCGGCTCGGGCTAACGAGTTTGATAGTTTCGTCCGCATGGCGCCCACCGGGTACACGGCTGTCACCCAGGCGTTGGAAGCAGGCATGGGGGGCGTGATGGCAGCCCAGATCCACACAGCCGATCAGGCGGCCGAATTCCTCTCTTGGTGCAAGTTTGCACCGCAGGGGGTCCGAGGACTCAATTCCGGTGGTCGGGACGCTAACTACTCGTATATGCCAGCTGCGGAGTTTATCGAGACGTCGAATCGTGAATCATTCGTTGCGATCCAGGTGGAAACGCTGGGTGCTGTCGAGGAAGCGGAAGAGATCGCTGCCCTGGACGGAGTCGATTTGCTCTTTGTAGGCCCCGCCGATCTCTCGCTGGCCCTTGGTGTGGTGGGGCAATTCCACCACGAGAAGCTATGGGAAGCCATCACCAAGGTGTCGCAGGCATGCGCCAAGCATGGCAAGCACTGGGGCGCCGTGGTTCCCGATCCGGATTTCGCCGACAAGGCGGTGGAGATGGGATGCCGCATGCCGACGATGGGGAATGACGTGATCACCCTGCGACGTGGCGTCGAGGCTATCAAGTCGGCGTTTGCCAGCCAGTTTGAGTAACCGGGGGATCGTTACGATTTCTTGACGCTTGCGCTGGAACGCGTCTTCCAGCGCTGCATCATGGTCGGAACGATCAGCGTACCGACTAGCAGTACGATCAAGGCCAGGCAGATCGGCTGAGTGAACATGGGGAGGAGATCGCCTCCCGTCGACACCAGGCCCGCCCGCAGCTTGTCTTCCACCAGCGGCCCCAGGATCATGCCGAGAATCAACGGTGCGAGCGGTACGCCACGGGATTCCAGGAAGTAGCCAAGTAAGCCGAAGGCAAACATGACGTAAACGTCGAAGATGTTGTTGTAGAGAGCGTAGGAACCGACCACCGAGAAGACGACCACGGCGACCAGTACGATTCGGCGTGGTAACCGCATCACCAATCCAAAGGAACGGATTCCCAGGTATCCTGCGGGCAGTAGCATTAGCTGAGTCAGCAGTGCGATGCGGAAAATGACAGGGCCCTCTCCGGTTTCCGGGTCAAAGAGGCTGCTGCCTATCTGAATGCCGAAAATGGTCAATGCTCCCAGTACGATGGCGGTGACGGCGTCGCCAGGAATGCCAAAGACCAGGGCCGGTATCCAGGCTCCAGCCACGGCAGCGTTATTAGCACTGGTCGGTGCAATCACCCCTTCTTCGTAGCCCTGTCCGTACCGCTCGGGCTGCCGAGAGGTCTTTTGGCCGATTCCATAGGCTCCCCAGGCAGCAATGTCAGCACCTGCTCCGGGCAAAGCTCCGATGACGGTTCCGGCGGCTGCAGACTGTGCCACGGTCCGTTTGTGTTTCCAGATGGAACGCAGAGCCGGTCGCATTACGTTCTCCCGTTCTGGTGTTCCGGCGGATTGTCCCAGCGCATCCGGACGCTGAACGTTGCGTAGTACTTCGCTGAGTCCAAAAAGTCCGATCATGGCTGGAATAAACCGTAAGCCCGCCAGCATGGTTTCGTCGCCAAACGTATAGCGTGGCTGGAAGCTGATCACATCGCCGCCAACACAGGAGAAGAGAATTCCGAGGATTGCGGCCAGGGCCCCCTTCAGAGCGCTTCCCTGGCAAACCATGATTCCCAGTACGAGGCCGCAGACAGCCAGCCAGAAGTATTCAAAAAAGCTGAATCGTAGCGCAAAGCGAGCCAGTTGGGGGGCCACCAGCATCAGGACCAGGACCCCGAACAGTCCGCCCAGGCAGGAGCAGATGAGATTAATCGTTAACGCGTATCTACCTCGACCGCGGCGGGCAAATTCGTGGCCGTCGAGTGTGGCGGCCGCGGAGGCCGGCGTGCCAGGAATACGCAGGTAAGTTGCGGGGATGTCGCCTGCGAAGATCGCGGTGAAGCTGACACCGATGACCATCGCGATACCCGCCTCAGGCGACATGTAGTAGCTGATGGGAACGATGAGGGCGACCGCCATCGTGGCCGTAAGTCCTGGAGTTGAACCGACGAAAACACCGAATACCATGGCTGCCATCCAGGGTATGAGTACGTTCCACTGGAAAAGGTTTTGCATCTCCACGTTGGTTGCTCCGGGGGAATCAGAAGAGAAAACCACCGGGGAGAACCAGTCCCCAGTAATTCGTCGGCAGTGGAACATTGAAACCATACGCGAAGAGCAGTTGGATCAGTACCACCAGGGTGATCGCCGTGACCGCGGAGATCCACCACCGCGACCCCAGGAATCGCAATAAACCAGTGACGAGGCAGAACGTTGCCACGCTGAATCCAATCAGGGTCAACGCAGGTATGTAGATAGCCACGGCACTCAGTACCACGAGCCCGTTGAGACGGCTCAGCGCCGGGGTAGCTTCCTTGGGCGCCTCACTTTTCGCAGGCGACTTCAGTAGTCGTTGCCGTACGATTTCAAAAAGTCCACCGATTACCAGGGCAGCGCCCAGCCAGCGGGGGAAAGCACGCGGTCCCGGATCACCCTCAGAGGTAAAGCTGGCCACGGGTATATCGCGGGCGAACCACAAGAAGAAAAGCCCGACTCCTACCCAAAAGAGGCAGAGTGACCAATCACCGGTGGATCGTTCCTGGGTGTGATTCATGACTTTCTTTTGATGAAACTGGCTACGACCGGTCCCCACTGGGCGTCCTGTTTCCGGAGGAAAACCTTGAAATCATCCGTGTGGCGTATCGTAATACCAAACCCTTCCTTTTCCATGTATTCCTGGTAATGCTTGGATTCCACGATCGTCTTGCAGGCCTCAGAGAGAATGGTCACGATGTCCGTAGGTGTGTCATTAGGCAGTGCCAGACCGCGCCAACCGACAGCCGTCCAGTTGGTACCACTTTCCTGGACGGTCGGGATATCTGGAAATTGTGGGAGACGCTCATCGGACATGACAGCCAGCACACGCAATTGCCCGTCCGCGATCTGTTGAGCCGCTTCCGGGACGCTGCAGCAGACGGCATCCAGGTGCCCGCCGAGCAGTTCGGTAAGCGAGGAGGCAGAGCCCTGCGTGGGAACCCACTTGGTGGCATCCTTGGAAAGGCCGGCCGCCTGTAACATTCCGACGCGAGCGAGGTCCCAGGTGCCACCGGCCGCAGTACCGGACATCTTGAGTTGTCCCGGCTTGTCCTTGATGTGGCCGAGGAAGTCTCCCAGCGTTTTCCAGGGTGCGTCCTGCCGGACGATGATGGCCGCTGCGTCCGCGTTCATCTGCAACAGTGGGATGTAGTCCTTGTAAGTCAGTTTAGTGAGGCCCATCTGGTGCATGGTGTTAAGTTCAGCGGTAATGGTGGTGATCGTATAACCGTCAGGCCGTGCGTTGGCACCGCTGCTGTGACCGAGGACACCACTACCACCCGTTTTGTTGACTACGACGAATGGTTTGCCCAGTTCCTTGCGAAGCGCTTCGGCAAAGTAGCGTGAAATGCGATCGGTGCCGCCACCCACCCCCCAGGGACAGACGATCGTGACGGTGCGCCTGGGGTAGTCGGAGCGTCGAGTAGAGGAAGCCTGTTGCGTCGAGTTGCCGGTCGGTGGTGACGCAGGCTGGCAACTGGCGAGCAGGAGAGTGGCTAACAGCAGAAGCGGGGCGGATCGACGCATGGTGGTTTCCTTGTGCGGCTTACAGCTGGCGATTCGGTGTAGGTTCCCTAGGATAATGGAGTGGGCCTCGCGGTGACAGACGAGAGGCCGTTTTTAGGCGTTTGGAGCAATGTTTCGATGGACCCAACGGACTGGGCAGGGAAGGTAGTTCCGTGCTAAAGTAGAGTCAGGTAGGAGTGTTGGGGATGTGGCGGAATTGGCAGACGCGCTGGATTTAGGATCCAGTTCCTTACGGAGTGGAGGTTCAAATCCTCTCATCCCCACTCAGCCGGCGGCACCGCCGCTGTTTACCATGGAACGCTGCTTCCAGATGAAAATGAGTCCCAGGCCGGCCAGGAAACCGGCCAGCGCTAGCACGTACGGCAGCCAGTTTGCTTTTCGGCTCCAGAGGCGTTCTTCGGACTCTTCCAGTTGGTCATCGCGTTGGCCCTTGGTGATCCATCCAATTAGCCGAATGTCACCACTCTCTTCCAGCCGGCAGATCATGCTGTCGCCATCAGGGAAGACGACCCTCACTTCACCGTCCACCACCTGCCAGGTTTCTCGGACGTCGTTCATTAACCCGTTCTCGTCATAGGTGTCGACGCGGCCGTTGCTGCGGAAGACCTTAATAAGATCAAAGAGTTCGTCGTGGTATTCGTAGGTACCCGCTACCTGTTTTTCGAGAGTGTCGGCACAACCGGTCGTTAATAGCGACAGCAGAGCCAATATCGCCAATGGTAAGCAGGTCTTGAACACAGCAACGGTCTCCCCAGGGTGAGATGACACGAAGAAAAGGTTTACTCTCAAAAGTATGTTGGATTTGGCTGGGCAAGACAAGATCAACGCATCGTGACGCCTATTTATCGCAAGTTAATGCTGGTACCGCTATGTGACGATTTCGTTGATCTACCTGGCTTCGAGTTGGGAAATCGCTATTAACAGGAAGTAGCGATCTGCGATTTGTGAGGTCGCAAGGCGTCTGCTGACCGTTATGCAATGACTTCCTTGACGACCCGGCCATGGACATCGGTGAGTCGGAAATCTCGTCCGCTGTAACGGAACGTGAGTTTCTCATGATCCAGGCCCATCAGGTGCAGGATCGTTGCGTGCAAGTCGTGAACATGCACCTTGTTCTCCACGGCAGCGAAACCGAAGTCATCACTGGCGCCGTAGGTCATGCCTCCCTTGACGCCGCCACCCGCCAGCCACATGGTAAAGCCGTGGTGGTTATGGTCGCGACCGTTTCCGTTCTCAGCGACGGGTGTGCGGCCAAATTCTCCACCCCAGACAATCAGCGTGTCCTGCAGAAGCCCTCGCTGCTTGAGGTCCTTGATCAATGCTGCAATGGGTTGGTCGACGTTCTTGGCCTTGTCGGCATGGCCCTTGATGTTGCCGTGGTCATCCCAGGGCTGGCCATTGCCATAATAGACCTGGACCATTCTCACGCCGCTTTCGACGAGACGGCGTGCCGCCAGGCACGCGTTAGCGAACTGGCCCGTTCCATAGGCCTCCCGGGTGGCCTTGGTCTCGCGACCGAGATCGAAAACCTCCTGGGCCTCGGTCTGCATGCGAAATGCCATTTCGAGCGACTCAATGCGTGCTTCCAGCGGGTTGGATTTGCCACCGCGGGCTTCCAGGTGTAACTGGTTCATTTGCTTTAGAAGGTCCAGCTGTTCTCGCTGAGATGCCTTGGCGAGGTAGTTGTTATTGATGTGCTGGATCACCTTCTTGGGATCAATGTTGGAGTGATTGATATGGGTTCCCTGGTAAATTCCTGGCAGGAAGCTGTTGCTCCACAACTGGGGGCCCACGACGGGCTTGCCCGGGCACAGCACGACGTAGCCTGGCAGGTTTTGGTTCTCGCTGCCCAGGCCATAGAGCAACCATGATCCCATGGCTGGTCGAGTGGGTTGGGTTTCGCCGCTGTTCATCATGAGCAACGAGGGCTCATGGTTAGGAATATTGGTATGCATGGAGCGGATAATACAGAGGTCGTCGACCACGCCACCAACATGCGGGAATAACTCGCTGACTTCGATTCCGGACTTGCCATATTTCTTGAAGGCAAAGGGTGACTTCAGGAGGCCGCCCGTTTTGCGTTCGGTTTTCAGGTCCGCAGATGGCGGGCGCTGGCCATTGTACTTGTCCAACGCTGGCTTCGGGTCAAACGTATCCACCTGGGAGGGACCACCGTTCATGAACAGGTGGATCACGTGCTTGGCGCGTGGCTTGAAATGTGGGGCACGCGGTGCCAGGGGCTTGTCCGAGATAGAGCTGCCCGCCTCGAAGCCGAGGGCACCCTGCTCCGCTAACAGGCCGGCCAGGCCCAGGACGCCTAGACCGGTACCCATTCGCTGGAGCGTTTCGCGTCGAGTGAGGCCGTTAGATCGGTCGTTCGCTGTCATGGTCGCAATACCCTGGTCAAGATGTGAGGGAAGTTGAGTGAATGGTCAATAATGCGGGTTAGTCGAGGTACATGAATTCGTTGGCGCCCAGCAGGACTTGTGCATAACGTTCCCAGCGAGAAAGCTTGTTGGTCTCGGTCTCCTCGAGCGAAAGGTAGGCTTGCCCGAGGTCTTGTTCGCGTTGGGAGGGTGGCCGTCCGTAGGCAAGCCGAAAAGCGCGGCTGATACGTTCTGCATCGTCCACGCCCTCCCCCTGCAGTCGCCTGGCAAATGATCGTGCCTGCTCGACCATGAAGGGGCTGTTGAGAACGAATAATTGTTGCTGGGGTACCGTCGTCTCGCTCCGCTTGGCACTCGTAATATTAGCATCCGGGAAATCAAACAGCCGCAGGAGGCTGTCGAGTTCATGACGGCTAATCTTGGCGTAAACAGTCCGCCGTACGTTCTTGGCATCGGACAACATGGTCGACGGTCCCTTGAGCTGTGGATCCAGTCGACCGGAGACGTGTAGCAAGGCATCCCGCCAGGCCTCGATGTCGAGGCGACGGCGGTTCATGCGCCAGAGGTAACGATTGTCTGCATCAATCTCGGAATTGGCAGCGTGATTATCGGTTCCCAGCTGGTAGGTTGCTGACAGCATGATGTCGCGGTGCAGTTGCTTGATGGACCAGCCGGAATCAATGAATCCCCGGGCCAGGTAATCCAGCAGTTGCGGATGGGTAGGCCGTTCGCCGAGCTTGCCGAAATTGCTGGGTGTCGAAACAATGCCACGGCCAAAATGATGTTGCCAGACGCGGTTTACAATTACGCGAGGAGTCAGTGGGTTATCGGCAGCTGAAATTGCCATAGCTAGTTGGCGGCGTCCACTCCCCTCGGTGTAGGAGGGGCGGTCGTCGCCAGCGATCACACGCAAGAAGCGACGCGGAGCGATTTCGCGCTGGTTGGCCGGGTTGCCCCGTACGAAAACATTCATGTCGGCGGGCTTGCTCTCGGTATAGGCGTGGGCGATCGCATACATCGCTGGGGCGTCCGCGCGAGCCTTCTCATGATCCTTCTTGAGAGCCACCAGTTGCGTACGATCGCGGCCAGTCAGGAACTGCTCGAGATCCTTGTCGGCGACGGCCAGCGGACCGTTTTTACCAAGCACCTTGGTGAGTAAATCTTTGCCCGCCGTAGTCGGTGTGCCGGAAGGCGTTTCACTGTAAACGCTAAACTGGACACTGGCCTGGTCGCCACAACCGCCCGGTTGGTCAGAGCCGCTGTTGTCGAGTCCGCCCGTGGCCTTGAAGCGGGTATATCCCGCAGGTATCTCGAAGACCAGCATGGAGGGAGCATGGATACCGAATCCGATGGGGTAGGTCTTGCCGCCGACGCGAATCGGTTTGCCCTGGTAATTGCGGTCAATCTTGGTTGCTGCGAAACCCTCGGATTGTTTCCACTTGATCTTGGTTAGGCTGAGTTCGTCACCTTTCGCAGATACCAGTCGCGGTGCTATCCAGTCCGCATGGTCGCAACTCTTGCCATTACCGCCGTCGGATACGACGAGGTAAAGGTTCTTGAAGCCGGTGATGTCCAGGTCGATACCGGCGGTGGGACGTACCTTGGTGACCAGCGGTGTGACGAAACGTGGTTGCCCCGGCTTGTGAGCGGTGCCGGGCTTGCTGGCCACCAGGTTGGTGCTGGCAACGCCGTCCTTCACGTTAAGCAGTGACGTGATGCGTCCCTGGAAACCCTGGGTGACGCGTGTGACCGATGTGGGCAGCGCATCGCCGCCGGCCAACAACTCCTCTTTCTTGCGATCCAGTGCAAACCAGGCATCGAGGGCGGTCACCTTGCCGGTATTCTTCGGGTCCAGGAAGGAGATCCAGCGCTTGAGCAGGTATTCGTTCAGCTTGCGGTCCTTGGCGAGTTTCGCGGTAGGGGCGGATTTGCCCTGAATACGTGATACCTGGTAGGTCCAAACGGCCTCCATGTACCGTGCGATATCGTCAACCTTGGATTGTGCCGCGGTCGCCTTATGGTCCGCCATGAACTTCTTCACAGCAGCATCCGCCGTTTTGATCCGTTTTTGCCCATCGTTGTAGCCGGTGACGTACTCGGGTTCACAGAGCGGTGCGTTGTGGAGCCGCGAACTGCGGAAGATACCGGCGATCGAGTAGTAATCCTGGGTTGGGATGGGATCGAACTTGTGATCGTGGCAGCGGGCACAGGAAACGGTCAGGCCCATGAATCCACGGGTCAAGGTATCGACGCGATCGTCAAGTTCGTCCGCCAGGGCACGCTCCCGGTCGGTGTTCTTGTAGTACTGGGCACCAAGTCCGAAAAAGCCAAGCGCCACCAGGTGCTCATAGGGATCTTCGTCTGTAGGACCGAGCAAGTCGCCAGCGATCTGTAATCGCACGAAGGTGTCGTACGGCATGTCGCGATTGAAGGCCGATACGACCCAATCACGATATCGGTATCCGTTCGTGTTCGGCCGGGTGGCAAACGTGTGGGCCTGGTCCTCGGAATAGCGAGCGACATCAAGCCAGTAGCGTCCCCAGCGTTCACCGTAGTGCTCGGAGGCCAGCAGTCGATCAATCACCCGCGCAAAGGCCTTGGGCGAATCGTCAGCCATGAATGTATCAACGTCACTGGGTATTGGTGGTAGGCCGAGGAGGTCGAATGTGGCACGCCGGATGAGGGCGAGTTTGCCTGCTGCTGCCACGGGATGCAGCTTATTGGCTTCCAGCTTCGCCAGCGTGAAACGATCAATGTCATGTTCGGGCCAAGTCGAGTTGCGAACCGCGGGTAACGCAGGTAGCGTGATCGGCTGATACGCCCAGTGGGTACGGCCCTTGGCGAAATCAATGCCGCTGGTGACCGCAGTGGGCCCGGTGCGCGGGTCCGGTGCACCCATCTTGATCCAGTTTGCAAAGTCCGCGATGACGCTCTTGGGCAACTTGCCCTTGGGGGGCATTTCCAGCCCATCGTATTGCAGGGCGGTGTAAATGAGGCTTTCAGCCGGCTTCCCGGGTACGACGGCGGCGCCCGATTCGCCCCCCTTGCGAGTGGCATCGCGTGTATCAAGAAGCAGGCCGCCCTTAACGATTTTCGATTTCTGGCTGTGACATTCGTAGCAGCGGTTGACCAGGATCGGGCGGATCTTGTTTTCAAAAAACTCGAGCTGTGCGGGCGTCAGTTTTTCGGCCGCAGATGCCCGCTGGCTTATGAAGAACGTCAGCGAGAGGACTGAAAACAGGAGCAGGATGAAGGCGGGGGGGTGCATCCGATGCGGCATGGTTAGGAAAATCCATTGGGTGTCGTAGAAAGGCGGGGAAGCCGGCTCACTGGAAGCAGGCTGTAGCAACCTATTGTGACACAGCCATAGGAGTTAATGAAGACCAAGTGCCGGCCCAGGGGGCCGGACAGGCCGTTTTTTCAACGGAAAGTCTAGGCAATCAGGTCGTGGACCACGTTTCCGTAAACATCGGTGAGGCGGAAATCGCGACCACTGTAGCGGAACGTAAGTTGCTTGTGGTTCATGCCCAGCAGGTGCAGGATTGTGGCATGTAGGTCGTGGACGTCCATGCGATTCTCGACGGCATGTACGCCGAGATCATCCGTGGCGCCGTGAATGTAACCACCCTTCGTGCCGCCGCCGGCCAGCCAAACCGTAAAACCTGTGTTGTGATGGTTGCGACCGGTCTTCCCCTGTGCCGTCGGTGTACGACCAAATTCGCCGCCCCAGATGATGAGGGTGTCTTCGAGAAGCCCGCGCTGCTTGAGATCCTTGATCAGGGCTGCAATCGGCTGATCGCTTTTGCCGGCATCTCGCTTGTGGTCCATGATGTTGCCGTGGGCATCCCAGGGTTGGCCACTACCATAATACAACTGAACCATCCGAACGCCCCGTTCCACGAGTCGCCGAGCGATCAGGCAGCCGTCTGCGAACTCCCCTTTGCCGTACTGGCCACGAGTCGCCTCGGTTTCGCGGCTGATGTCAAACGCTTCCTGGGCCTCGAACTGCATTCGGTAGGCGATCTCCAGCGACTGGATACGAGCCTCTAGCTCACTGTCTGCTTGCCGCTTGGCGAGATGTCGTCGATTGGTGGCTTGCAGGAGAGCCAGCAGGCGTTTCTGGGCCGCCGGTGTCAGGTGTTTGTTCTTGAGGTGACCAATGACGTTAGCCGGGTCAATCTTGGAGTTATTGATGTGCGTTCCCTGGAAAATTCCCGGCAGGAAGCTGTTTCCCCAGAGTGCTGGTCCGACCACCGGTTTGCCCGGGCAGAGAACAACATAGCCAGGAAGGTTTTCGTTTTCTGTCCCCAGGCCGTAGGTAACCCAGGAGCCGATACTGGGACGAACCGGCTGCTGGGCGCCGCTATTCATCATCAAGAGCCCAGGTTCGTGGTTGGGTGTTGTGGTGTGCATCGAACGGATGACGCACAATTCATCAGCCACCGTCCCCAGGTGCGGATAGATCTCACTCATGGGGATCCCGCTTTTGCCACGTGGTGTAAATGTGAAGGGGGACGGCATGTATTTTCCACCCTTGCCCGGCTTGCCTTCCTGTTTCTTGAGCTCCGGCTTAGGATCAAAGGTGTCCACGTGCGAGGGGCCACCATTCATAAACAGGTAGATCACGTTCTTGGCACGGGGGGCAAAATGGGGTGCGCGGTCGGCCAGTGGGCCGGGCGCGGCCTTCAGCGGTGATTCTTGTTGGAGCAGCGTGGAGAGGCCCACTAAACCAAAGCCGGCTCCACTGGCACGCAGCAACTCGCGGCGTGTAAAGACGCCTGCTGTGCTCGATTCATGCATAGTTTGAAATGGTTTCATGTGGTGACTCGATGTCTCGGGTGAGGTGGGTTTCCTATTGTAAATAATATCGGCTCAGAAGTCAGCGTGAGACTCGTCTAATCGACGTACATGAATTCATTGGCTGCCAGCAGTACCATCGCATATTGTTGCCAGGGTGTCAGTTTCCCCTTCTCGGCTGCGGTTGCCTGGAGAAATCCCCGAGCCAGTTCGAGGTCAGACTCGCTTGGCGGCCGTTGATAAAGTAGCTGGAAGGCGTGCTCGATCTTTCCGTTTTCGTCCTGGCTGGCCTCCTTTTCAATTCGCCCTGCCAGGGCGCGGGCACGTTGCGCCATGAATTCGCTGTTTAGTACGAATAGTTGTTGCAGCGGCACCGTGGTGACGACGCGACTGGCACTGGTGATATTGGGGTCCGGGAAGTCAAAGAGACGCAGTAATTCGTCAAGGCGATGGCGGCTGACGAAACCGTAAAGCGTACGGCGCCGATTTTTCTGATTGCTCAATTGGAGCGAAGGCCCGCCTACTGTTTCGTCCAGTTCGCCGGAGACAAAAAGCATGCTGTCACGCCAGGATTCGATTTCGAGTCGCCGTCGATTCATGCGCCACAGCCACTGGTTGTCGCCATCGATCCGGGCCTGGTCCTCTCGGTACGTGCTGGCCTGCTGGTAAGTTGCCGAGAGCATGATGTCCCGATGTAGTTGCTTAAGCGACCAGTCGTTGGCGACGAACCGTGTCGCCAGGTGGTCCAGCAACTGCGGGTGACTGGGACGGGATCCCAGTTCACCGAAATTGCTGGTGGTGCGCACCAGGCCGCGCCCGAAATGGGCAGCCCAGACACGGTTGACCATCACCCGGGCAGTCAGTGGGTTGTCGGTGGCCGTCAGGGCCCGGGCAAGTTCAAGGCGCCCACTCCCCTTGGACTTGAAAGCCGACTTCGTGCCACCTGTGAAAATCGCCGGCATGGCCCGTGGGGCAACATGGGACTGCTTGGCGGGATCTCCCTGGAGGTAGATCTTGATGTCGCGTGGTTTGTCGTCACGCAGGGCATGCGCCATCGGGATGGCGATCGCACTAGCCTTCTTTTGTAGCGAGGCATGGGTGGCCCGTAGGGCCTTCAGTTGCTGAGCCGATTCGCTGGGAAGGTGTGGCGTGATCTCGGCAACAGGCAATGCCAGCAGGCCCTCGTCATAAAACATGCGAGACAAGAGCCTCGCTGCGGCTAATTCTGCAGCGGAAGAAGACGATCGATCATTTTTTGTCGGCGCCGCCTGGGACACCGCTGGTAGGGGATCCTGTTCCAGCCGGGCGCCGGAAAACACCGAATGATCGCAGCTGATAGGATTGTTGTCGGGTACGCTGGCACCGGTGGTGACGAGAGTCAGGTAGCGGGCCTCGCCGGGGATCGCCAGGTCGTAGGCGTGAAACTGTCCATCCGCTTTGACCGCCGGTGGTAGCGGACTTGAAATATAGTAAGTGAAGTCGTCGCTTCCCGTTTCCACGGGTTGCCCATTGACATGGATGCTGAGCAGCGCGTCCAGTTCCTCCTTCTTGCGGTGCGGTCGCGATACGATCACGCTCATGAACGCACTGGCCTCGGGCACGCCAGATACGTCATCATTAATCCCCGCGCGGTCTACCTTGAAACGGAAAGATTGATCTTCTGGCAAGAGGCCAGCACGACGAATCTCAGCCAGATCAAAGGTGACCAAGGCGTTGGCGTGCATGCCAACTCCCTGCTCCAACCGGCCTGCCGAAGGTGACAAGGGCTTGCCCCGGGTACGCAGGCCTCCTGCCCCCCAGGAATCATTCGCAATGGAACCATGCTTGTTCGTGTCACTGCCAAGGTGGCGAAAATCAAACGTGATATCCGGTGCAATGGAGACGCTGGTTCCCCATCCCTGGGCCAACTTGAGGATGCCCAGGCGGTCGGCTGCCGCAGCCGCTCCAAACCGGTCACTGGCTACGGCCGCGGCCAGTGGCGCGGCCTTGGAGTCGTCGAACAGGTTACCCAGCGGAATCACGCCTGGTTTAACCCGGGCGGTTTCGGACGCCTTGATAAAGTCAAAGTTGTCGCCGTAGCGTTTTACGAATTCCACGCGACGAGAAAGCAGAGGTTGAAACTCTCTCTGGAATTCTTCTGCCAGCTTCGCCACGGTGGCCGTTGCGTTAGCGTCCCCGGAAAGATCCGAGGCCAGTTCACGGGTGTCCAAGAAGGCGTACCAATCAGTTAGCGCGGGGTACCGGTCTCGTTGTGACTCGCGGGTACTTGCCAGCAGGGCGACCCAGCGTCGCAGTAACGTAGCGCTCACCTTGTGATCCTTAGCGAGTTGTGCAGAGAGCTTTTTTTGGTCCTTTTGCTTAGTTCGCTTGTTAATAAATTGCCAGGTGGCCTGGAAATAGGTCGGTACCTGGTTGGCCAAGCTCGGTCGGATCTGCCGAGCCTGTGCTTGCAGGAATCGGTCAATGATCAGTTTGTGATCCTTGGTTGCGCGGTCAGCATCCTGTTTGAGTTTTACGGTTGCTGGTGAAGCGATGGGTCGCTCCTGGTATTGCGTACTGGCAAAGATCCCCGCCAGGCCGTAATAGTCTTCCATCGTGATCGGATCGTATTTGTGATCATGACAGCGGGCGCATGATACGGTAAGGCCGAGAACACCGCGTGTCAGGGTATCGATGCGATCGTCCCACTCGTCAGCGATGGCCTTTGCTTTTTCGACATTCTCCGCATAGTAAACGGGACCCAGTGCGAAAAATCCAAGGGCAGCCAGGTGCTCATGCTGGCTATCCCCAGGGGCCAGGTCGGCAGCGAGTTGGTGGAAGAGAAACTCGTTGTAGGGAAGGTCGGCATTGAGGGCGTTCACAACCCAGTCTCGATAAAAGTAACCACGGGGATATTTGCGAGCCTTAAAAGTGTGTGCCTGATCTTCACCATATCGGGCAACATCAAGCCAATGTCGCCCCCATCGTTCACCGTATGCCGGTGAGCCGAGCAGTGTGTTGATCACGGTTTCAAAGGCATGCGGGTCAGGGTCAGCCAGGAAGGCCGAGACCTGCTTCATCGTTGGGGGAAGGCCGACAAGGTCGAGGTAGGCCCGTCGGATCAGGACACGGCGTTCGGCAGGTGTGCTGGGCGTCAGACCGTGAGAGTCGAGTCGTGAGAAAACATAGCGGTCGATGTCATTCTTGATCCAGGGGGAATCGACCTCCGGTAAGGGAGGTTGCCGTGGGGGCTGGAAAGCCCAGAACGAAGCAGCCTTCTGGAAGTCGATCTTGGTTCGCGTTACCACGGCGTCCCCGGCGCGGGGATCGGCAGCACCGCTACGAATCCACTGCTCGAAGTCCGCAATGACTTGTTTTCCAAGTTTTCCCGTAGGGGGCATCTCAAGTCCATCGTACTTGAGGGCGTCTAACAGGACGCTGTCTGCAGGCTTGCCTGGAACCACGGAAGCTCCGGAATCTCCGCCGCGGCGAATACCGGCGCGGGTGTCTAGCAGGAGGCTCCCTTTCACCTTTTTGCTTTGGCTGCTGTGGCATTCGTAACACTGATTAACGAGGACAGGCCGGATACGTGTTTCAAAAAACTCTAGCTGTGCGGGTGTCGGTTTCGCCTCGTCGCCACGGACGCCCGGAACGGCACTGATGATGCCCAGTGGTATTAAGAGCAGGTTGAATGGAAGTGAGCGAACTCGTGGCAACATGGCGTGCTTTCTGGCCGTTAAGGCTTGTTTCGACTGGGCTGTCAGACGCTCGGGGAACTATCATCTATTGTGGCATAGCTTGTCCGGGTGATGAAGGGCAACTGGCAACCACTCAAACCATGTGCCCTTGGACATCGGTAGGTTCAATCAAGGGGCAGTCGGCTTTACCGATCATCTTTTCTACGCTGGGCGGGTCCTTGAAGCCGCTCCCCGTAATCATGCAGATGATCGTGGAATCGGGCGAAATCTCGCCATGTTCCAGTGCCTGAAGGGCTCCGGCGACAGAGACGGCGGCGGCCGGTTCGCAGAAAACACCCTCTTCACGGGCTAATTGTTGCTGGATCTTCCAAACGAGATTATCGTCGACAAGATAGCCGGTGCCGTCGGTTGCGCGGCAGGACCGGATGGCACCGTCGGCGTCCGTTACGCTGGCTACTTGAAGCCCACTAATCCTGGTGGTGCAGTCGACATCGCGGCCCTGTGGCAATCCTTCCCTTAGTGGGCCCGAGATTGTGTTATTGCCCGTGGGCTGAACCGCGTGTACCCGCGGCGGTCGTTCCAGGATTCCAGCTTCCACGAGTTGCAGGAACCCCTCCGCTGTGCCCATGGCCAGGCCCCCTCCACCAGCCTGGCAGAAAACATGGTCAATCGTCCCTGCAAGCTGTTCATGAAGTTCAAAACTGACGGAACGAATTCCGCTCATGCCGATCGGCGAATAGCGGAATGCACTGATTTGAAGTGCTGCGTCCGGTGCGTCCGCGATCTCCACTAGGTCGTCAAAAACATTGGAAGTGATATCAATATCAAGTCCAAAGCCCCGGACTCGCATGATATTAGCACCATAGGCGAGCATCTGTTGCAGCTTACCCAGAGGCGCTGTTTCTACGAGCGCAATATGGCAAGTGATGTTGGCTGCCGCGCAGTAAGCGGCAAGTGAGGCTCCGGTGTTACCGCTGGAGGTGGCGATGCAGCGCGTTTGGCCTGCGGCTTGCATATGAGAAATCGCCACCGAAGCATAACGATCTTTGAAACTGGATGTGGGATTGCAGTGATCCAACTTGAACCAGAGCTGATCAAGGCCCGCGGACGGACCGATGGCGCGAGAGGGAATGAGTGGCGTGTCACCCTCACCGAGGCTGACACGATGTTCAAGGGGTACCTGCGAAATGCCACGTGGCCAACGCCAGAGACTCATGCCAACTCCTCAGCCTGGACAGGGGATGCGTGTTCTGACTGGCATAGTAGCAGAATACGATGCATAAACGAAGTCAGGGGAATTCTAAGCGTGTGGGTTGGACAGGCGTAGTGTTAAGGATTTTTCAGTACTCCGCGGTTTCCAGGCGGCGACCCAGGACGGTAGAATCCACGCCTGGCGGCGCGGGCCGGTAAGGCGGCCTGGCGTGAGAGAGCACGACGGGAGGAGGCAGTTACATGTTCATGCAGATCTTGGTTTCCCTGCTCGTGGGAATGGGGGTTGGTGCGGCGGTTGCCTGGCTCGTACGAGGCATGGTCAGCGCTGGCGGTCCTGATGGCGATGCGTTGCAGGAACAAGTTTATAGTTTGAACGCCTCGCTCCAGGAGACGGAGCAACAACGGGCGATATTCCAGGAGCGTGGAACGCTTTTTGAAAAACAGTTAGCTGAACAGACCGCCAGTCTCGAGGGGGTTCGACGTGAACTTTCGGAGGCCGTTGCCGCAACGGCTACCGAACGTGCTGAAAAGAAGGCTCTTGATGACAAACTGCTGGCGCAGGAGAAGAATCTCGAAAAGCTCCAGGAACAATTTCGGATCGAGTTTGAAAACGTGGCGAACAAGCTGCTCGAGGAAAAGAGCAAGAAGTTTACCGAATTGAACAAGGAAAAGATGGAAGGCCTGCTCAAGCCACTGGGAGAAAACATCGAGTCGTTTCGCAAGAAGGTTGAGGAAACGCATGAGAAGGCCACGCGGCAAAATGTCGAATTCAAGGAACAGTTGAAATCGCTGGGCACCTTGCACACGCAAATGTCAACGGATGCGCAGAATCTGACCAGTGCGCTCAAGGGTGAATCCCAGGTGCGTGGGGCCTGGGGCGAGATGATCCTGGAACGCTTGCTGGAGGATTCCGGTCTTAAGAAAGGGTTGCAGTATAAAATCCAGCAGACGTTTAGTGCCGAGGGCGCTCAACACCGGCCTGATGTTGTGATCTACATGCCAGAGGAAAAGAACCTGGTCATCGATTCAAAGGTGTCACTGGTGGCTTATGACCAGTATTGTGGTGCGGATGGTGATGAACAGGCCGCGGCAGCGCTGAAGTCGCATGTTGCCGCTATACGTAAGCACGTCAAGGATCTCAGCGAGAAGAACTACCAGGCCTTGTATGAACTGGAGGGACTCGATTTTGTCCTGATGTTTATTCCAATCGAGCCAGCGTTTCTGTTGGCCGCGCAGGCCACGCTTGACCCGAAGACTAATGCGAAAGATCTTTTCTCAGAGGCTTTTGACCGGGGGGTGGTGATTGTGACCACCTCGACGCTGCTCGCCACGCTCAAGACCATCGACAGTATCTGGCGGCGTGAGGCGCAGAACCGGAACGCCATGACGATTGCTAAAAAGGGTGGCGCCATGTACGACAAATTTAAGGCCTTCGTGGATGACTTGGAAAAGATCGGCACACGACTGCGGCAGGCGGGCGAGAGTTATGACCTGGCGATGAATAAGCTGGTGCAGGGTCGCGGAAACCTGGTGCGGCGTGCGGAAGAAATCCGCGGCCTCGGAGCGGCGACCACGAAAGGCCTGCCCGAATCGTTGGTCAGCGACGCCATGGAAGAAGAGTTGCCGCTCTTGGAAGACGAATCGGTGGCCGATCCGGTGGATTAATTCGCGTTGTCGGCCTGGGTCACACGACTGGAGACGGCGCTGCGCTGGTTGGCGGCGGCTCTCCGGTAAAGACTGATCAGGCTTCCAGTGAGACTGTTCGCGGACGTCTGGAGGTAAGGGGAACTTTCTTGCAGGTGCTTCATCAGGGCGCGGTGGGCTGCGGGAAAATTATGGTAGGGCATGGTGGGAAACAAGTGGTGCAGGGCGTGATATCGAGTTCCTACGGGCCCCCAGAGACCCGTGATCCAACCATGCTTCGGGTAGTTTACCGAATCGAGTAGCTGTTCGACGAACGTCATTCGTTCACCCGTGTTGAGCCAGCGATGTGCACCGAGTGTGCGGAGACCGTTGATGAAGAGCAGGGCCACGCCGGTAAAGTAGGCCTGCACAAGAAACGGCAGGAGACCGCCGAACGTTCGAATCGCGAAGATTGGTAAAAAGCAGCACCAGAGAAGACAGAGGAATTCCTGTAGTCGAATGGTTCGCAAGCGCGCCTTGGATGGCATCGGCCGGATGTAGGTCGGATCGATGATTAGCGAAGAAAAGCGTTCGTGTGCAAGTTTTCGTAGCGGCGGAATAAACCAGGATAGGGGGCCCAGGATCAGGAAGCGGAAAACAGTGAGCGGCGGCAGCAGGAACGGGTGTAATGTCCACAAGAGGATCATTACCGGACGAACGTGACTCAGCGGTAAGTACTCGCCGTCAGTCTGCGTACCGTAATGCTCCCGTCGATGATGATCCAGATGCGTGTAGTAAACGAAGGAGGGCATCAGGAAGGGAATCCCGCAGAGGGCATTCCACGCGAAACGAAAACCGTTGAAGGTGCCACGGCGCAGATGGACGAGTTCATGAATAAACATCGATCCACGATAGAAAAGCAGGCAGGCGGCAATCGATGTTCCTGCGTGGATCCACATGCGCAGCACTAGCGAACCGGGTAAGAGCGGAGCCACCGGTGATCGCCAACCGCCTGGAGGCGCCCAGGCCGACATGTAGAGGTCAGCGGTCAGGGTTCGGGCAACGCCAAAGCAAATGTGGCCAACCAGGATGGTTAGTAGGAAATCGATCCAATAGATTGCTGGATTCGGTGCCATGTATTGCTGGGTTGCAAAACGCGCTTCACGCAGCGAAAAATTTTCAGCAATTGAGGGAGTGGAAGTGCTCATGGCCAGGTGACTAACAGGATGTTGTAACGTCAAACTACTACTATAATTACTCGGCCAAAGGATAGTAGCAACTTGATCCGGTAGAAAAACTGCGATTTTTAGCGGCTTTTCGTGTGTCCAGGTAACCTGTATGGGGCGGGCTGCTCTAAGCAATCAGTTTGTGTACCTGTACGGACGCCCCGTAACGACCTCCGGGAACTTCCCCCCAACTAATCGCATAGGTGTCAGGTTTCCGATGTCAAAACGTGTTCCAGAAGAATTTGTTGCTGGCGTGACGATTGATCGCAAGGGAGCCGTGACCGTCTCCGCCGGGTACCAGCAGGGACTGTGCGATATCGCATTGGATCTGCAGGAAGAAACCACCCTGCCAGTGGACGTGGAGCATGTGTTGGCGGCGCTTGTCATGGCCGTTCGTGATGGACGCCTTGAGCGTGGAGCGGACGTCACCCATGACCCAAATTCGTACCGATCCGTTTTGTTACCGTATGTAGAACTGGTTTTTCAGCGTTTTTCGGGTAACGTGCTGGGGATGGATTGACCGGCTAGCACTAAAAGCGATGGCCTTCGACGGTTGATTTTACCGAAGATACTAATGGAGTTTGTAGGGACCGTGGCGAGGAGGCGTGGCCGTGATGATGTGCAGGCGCATACAAGGCAGTCCAGGAGCAGGCGTGTTGCTGGGTCTGACGTGGTCCGTCTGGCTGTCTATCGCGATCGGACTGGGAGAGGTCGCAGCACAGGAACCGAGCGGAACACTGGAGGCGCAGCAGAAACTGTATCGGGTTAATTGCGTAATCTGCCACGGCACCCAGGGACGCGGCGATGGGAAGGCCGCCAGATTCCTCTTCCCCAAGGCTCGTGACTTCAGTTCCGGAAAGATGCGCATCGTTAGTACGGTGAATCGCGTCGCCAACGCGGATGATATCCGAGCGTCCATCGAAAGAGGGTTTCCCGGAACCAGCATGCAAAGCTGGAAACATCTCGATGATGAATCCGTCCAATTGCTCGTGGCTGAGGTAATTCGGCTGCGCAAACAGGGGGTTAAGGAACGGGTGTTGGCTTCCTGGAAGCAAGAGTCTCCCGAACTGCTAGCTGATCCGGCTGAAGTAGAAACGATCGTGCGGGGACTGACGTCTCCGGGCAAGGTGGTACCGGTCCCGGTGTTTGCGGAAACGAATCCAGCGTCTGTGGCACGTGGACGGGAAATTTATCTTCGGCAAAGCTGTCATTCGTGTCATGCTGAAAACGGTGCTGGCAGCTGGAAGATGGATTTAATCGATGATAAGGGGCGGTCCAGTTGGGCTACGGATCTGCGGTACGATCCGCTGAAAGGCCCGTCGGATGAAGTTGCGCTTGCTCGTCGCATTTTGCTTGGTATGCCGGGTTCCTCAATGCCGAGCAGCGGCAAGTTGAGTGACCTGGATCTGGCCGACCTAGTACGATTCTGCCAGTCGCTCTCTCGGGATCGGAAATTCGAGCTGACGAATTACCAAAGGGCACGTCGAGCCGAGGGTTTTCGCCGCCCGCCCGAGCCGCCAGAATCGCCATAGCCAAGACTGGCGATTCTAGATACACTCGGCCAACGCTTGGTCGAAGGACCTACCCGTGGGTTTATGCTAGCAGGGTAGAAAAGGAGCCAAGTGGATTTGACGATCACACGGAGGTGATGATGTCGGCGGAACCGCTTCGGTTTATTCATGCGGCAGACATGCATCTAGAACGGCCGCTGACCGGTCTTGGACCGGTTCCGGAGCCGTTGCGGAGCAAGCTGATTGATGCGCCCTTTGAGGCTGCGCGGCGCGTTTTTGAAACGGCGCGACTTGAAAAAGTCGATTTTGTCGTTTTGTCGGGTGATATTGTTCAGCCGGTAGAAGCTGGGCCGGCGAGCATTGTTTTCTTGGTCGAGCAATTGACCGCGTTGGGCGATGCGGGTATTCCCGTCTACTGGGCCGGTGGCCGGAGGGATCGATTTCATCAGTGGCCGAAGGCGGCGGTGTTGCCTGATACGGTTTACCGCACGGGAGCTCGAGACCTGCGGTGTCACCCCTTTTATCGGAAGGGTGAAGTCGCCGCCTTGTTGCAGGTGGGTGGTTACCAGGGTCGCGTTGCATTGGATCCGGAAGCCTATCGGGTTGATTCTCCGAGCGTTCCCCTGATCGCGGTCGGTTATGGCGATTTAAAAGAATCTCCGGAGGCGGGGAATCCGGTCACCTACTGGGCCTTAGGAGGGCGTCATCTGTCGCAGACGGAGAATCTAGAGCACACGTTGATTCATTATGCGGGTTCCTCACAGGGTCGTTTACCAGCAGAAAGTGGCGTGCACGGTTGTGCGCTGGTGGTGATTTCACCAGATGGGAAGTTGGAACTTGAACAGGTTGCTTGCGACGCGGTGCAATGGGTCAGGCGGGAAATACGGATGACACAGACCATGTCCCGGCGAAAGCTAGAGCGGCAGTTAGTCGAATTGACGCGCGACGTGATGGCCCAGGGGCATAAGGATCCGCAGTTGGTCCAGTGGTCCGTCACCGGCTCAGATCGCGTTTCCTGGTCAAGCCCGTCCGTAGCGGAAGAGATCCTGGTTATGTTGCGACGACGATTTGATACGAGCGTGGCGGATTTATGGATTTCTGGTATGGAGTTTCAGCATGCTGAGAAATTCCCTGTACCCGTCCTGGAACCGGAAACGTTGGCGGCGGATTTCTTTGAAGTTGTGCAGCAGTTGCGAGGCGGTTCTGAATGGCTGCAGGAGCTGGCGAAGCGACTGGAAGAATTTCCCCAGGTGGAGGAGGCTGTTAAAGAGTTGCTCTCGACCAGTCCCGAGCAACAGCAGGAGGTTCTGCAGCAGGTGGCTTACCTGGGCATCGACCTCCTGGGTGCACATCAATCGTTGGCTGATGAACAGGCGCAGGACGCGCAGTCGTTGCGGGAGGCCAGTTGATGAAAATTACGGACCTACACGTGAATGCGTTCGGTGTCTGTCGGGACCTTGAGTTCAAAAAGTTGGCACAGGACGTGACCGTAATTTACGGACCGAATGAGGCTGGAAAAACGACCCTGATGGAGTTCATGCGAGGTGTTCTTTATGGCTACGGCGCCAATCGCACCCGTTACCTGGGCGTGCACCGTGACGGCGACCATGGGGGCTGGTTGAAAATTGCTGGTGGCAACAGCGAAACGGGCCAGGTAGTGCGGACCGCCGAACGTAATGGGACGGGCCGGTGGACCGAGGAAGTACGTGTCGATCAGGCTGATCTGGAGCTGCCGGGCGTGACGTGGTTGGAGCGGGTGTTGTCCGGTGTCGATGAAGAGATCTTCAATAACGTTTTTTCGGTCGGCCTGCAAGAGCTTCAGGAACTTGCCACGTTGGATGCCACCGAGGCGGCTGAACACCTTTATGACTTAACCACTGGACTGGATCGTGTCTCGCTGGCTGATGTGTTGCAGTTTCTCGAAAGCTCGCAGGGGGACCTGCTGAGTTCGGATCCGGCGACCGCGGAAATTCCACGCCTGTGTCAGCGGCAAGAGCAGCTGTCCGCAGAGTTGCAGTCGTTGTCCCGAACGGGCAAAAACTGGGGGCGACTGGCCGCCCGTGAACGGACGTTGGAATCGGACTTGCAGTCACTACAGGGTGAAGTGTCCGTCTGGCAGCAGCAGCAGCGAATTTGCGAGATAGCCCTACAGGTTCATCCCCAGTGGCAGGAACGGCAGCGAATTGAGAGTCAGCTTCAGCAACTGGGTGCACACGTGGCCGTCGGTGCCGTCAGCATACCCGGCAATGCTCTGGAACAACTGGATGGTTGGAACGAGACGATCCGGGTGGCACGCTTGCGTATCGAAGAGATTCGCGAACAGCGGAACGCGGTTCGTGAGGAAACGGAGGCCGCTCCGCGGTCTCGCCGCGTGATATTGCAGGCAGCTCGGATCGAAGCAGCACGCGAACAAGGGCACTGGGCTGCATCGCTGGCGACCCAGTCCCAGTCGCTGGAAGCCGAGGTTAGCAGGTTGCAACAGGATGTGGAGCGACAATTCCCGGGGGCCGGAGTGTTGGCTGAAGATGGCCAGGGCACGTTGCCGGAATTGACGCCACGTCTCTTGAATCTTCTGCGTGCGCCGGCCCGGTCGGTGCGGGAAGAAAATCGTCGTTACCAGGAAGCCGAGGAGGAATTGTCGGCGCAACGGACGGAACACGAAGAAGCTGCGGCCGAATTAGCTGCGGGGATGGCGGAACTTGGAATTCACGACCTGGATGAATCGGTTGCTGAAGCGGCGAGGCTGGTGGCGCAGCTGCGCCGCCGGATCGGCCTTGAGGAACAGCTGGACAGGTTGGCTCGTAATCGCCAGGACTTGGAGGTGCAGCGTCAGGACCTTTTCGATCGGGAATTGTTGCCCGCCTGGTCTCTGTTGGCACTGGGAGCTGTTTTTGTGGGAGGTTTTGTCCTGCTTTTCACAGGCCTTTTACTCGGGTCCTATTTTTCCTTGCCGACGCTGACCGGAGTTTGCCTGTCGTTGCTGGGACTGGGCGGAATGTTGGCCGCCCTGGTCACTAAGCATACCCTGGAGAAGAGCCAGCAGCGGCGAGAGGATAACTGCGGTAGGCAACAGGAATTGCTGGCCTTGCAGGAAACGCAGGCAGGAAATGAAAGGCAAACGCTTGATACGGAATTGGCAGGAGGGTCCGGTGCGTGGGATTATCGATCCCAGGCGGCGGAATCGCGGCTGGCAGAGCTAGAAACACTGGTGCCGGTGGATGCCCGGCAGCGCGCCGCTATAAGGCGGATGGAAACGACCCGACTTCGTCTTGAGCAAGCGCAGTCTGCCGTCGAGTCAGTCCAGCAACGTTGGCGAGAATCACTGGAAGGGCTGGGGTTGCCATCACAATTGAGTCCTCGGCAGATTCGCCGGCTGGCAGAGGACGCTCGGTACATTACCGAATCCCAACTACAGCTCCGCCAGCGGCGCATGGACCTGCAACGTTGCCAGGGGGAAATGGCGAGCCTGGAAAACCGCGTCGATCAACTGTTCGTCGACACCGGGCTAGCCCCGGCCAGTACCGATCTGCAGAACAAGCTTCAGCAACTCTATTCAGCCTTGCAGGAAGGACGTGAACACCAGGCGCTGCGACGGCAGCAGCGTCGTCGCGATCGGCAATTGAAGCGACAGGGTCGTCGACTGGTGGACTCGCTGGAAGATGCGAAACGCAAAAAACGTTCCTTGATGAGCCTGGCTGGGACGAGTGATGAAATCGAGTTCCGAAGTGTCGCCGGCGAACGGGATCGTGTGCTCCAGTTGCAGCAGCGTTGCGAGGAGCTTTCGTCGCAGTTGGAAATCCAACTGAAGGGGCGTTGTGAAATGTCCCAGGTCGCGACGGCGCTTGAATCCCAGGGCGTGGAGGAACTCAACGCCAGCTGGGAGGAAGCTCAGGATCAGTTAGATCGTCGTGTTAAGGATTCGGATCGGCTCAATCGGAAGTTGGGAGAGTTGATCGAACAACGCCGTGTTGCTGGCCTGGATCGGCGGATGGTAGAAACTCGATTCGAACTGGCCTGTGTTGAGCACGAGTTGACATCACGAGTAAAACAGTGGCAAGTGACCGCGGTGACAGGCCATGTCCTCGAGCAGGTTAGAGAGATTTACGAGCGCGAACGTCAACCGGAGACACTTAAAGACGCCTCGAGGTTTCTGCAGCGGATGACCGGCGGTCGCTACACGCGGGTATGGACACCGCTGGATGAAAACTCTTTGCGAGTCGATGACGAAGCTGGTAACGTCCTCGGACTCGAAACGCTCAGTCGAGGGACCCGTGAAGCGGTCTTCGTTTGCCTTCGGTTGGCCCTGGTGCGGGGCTATGCGAGGCGTGGCATGACGTTGCCCGTGGTGCTGGATGACGTGCTGGTTAACTGCGACGGGCGGCGGGCACAGCAAGCGGTTGAGGTCCTCTGTGAGTTTGCGGAGTTGGGGCACCAGGTACTGTTCTTTACCTGTCATCAACATATCGTTGCCATGTTCGAGGAAGCCGGCGTCGAAATTCGGACCTTGCCCGATACCAGTACTGAGGTTGCTTTGATTGCGGAGGCAAATGGAGTCGCTCCGGCGACGGTGTCAGCGGAAGGGGCAGGAGAGGTGGAATTGGATGTCGATGATGCAGAAGAGGAAGACGACGATGTAGAGCTAGAAGTAGATGAGGACGAAGACGCGTACGACGATGAGGAGGCAGAACTGGAAGAGGAAGAAGAAGTAGAGTACGAAGAGGAAGAGGCGGAACTGGAAGAAGATGAAGAAGAAGATGAAGAAGAAGATGAAGAAGAAGATGAAGAAGAAGATGAACTCGAGGCCGATGAGGACGACTACGAAGAAGACCTCGCCGCCTAGCACGGCAAGTGTGGAAGTGAGCTGGACGGTGGACCGGCCTTCCCTGCTAGTGTCCTTCTCTGGTCGTTAGCTGGTCGTTAGCTGGTC